>Ga0326727_10001991_pt1 | contig 72325 bp, 66 predicted proteins | sample MB2enrmetagenome_FD_207643 | JGI IMG/M metagenome (GOLD analysis project Ga0326727, IMG submission 207643) | Lab enriched peat soil microbial communities from McLean, Ithaca, NY, United States - MB29MY | ecosystem: Environmental > Terrestrial > Soil > Wetlands > Peat | place: USA: New York... | reverse complement strand
CTTCAGAAGCCCTATCTCTCCCAGGAAGAACAGCTTGAGGAAGTGCGCCTGAAGAAGCTGAAGCTGCACGCCAAGGATAAGATCTTCGCCCTGGAGCGCCGGTTGCCGGTTCTCGCCTAGAGTTCGGTAGCCAGTTCCGCGTCGTCGCTTCGGTTCCAGCGGGCGAACCCGCCGGGGTTCAGCCTCGCTAATGGGGTGTGTGCGGCCTCGCGAGCGGTCCTTGTGGCTTCCTAGCCGGTGGATTGTATCCGGCGCCGCGTTCGCTTGGGCCGCCTGTCGGGCGCATGAGTGAAAAAGCCGAGGCTCCAGGCGGAATCACCGTATAATCGTCTGGGACAATGGTCCGTGACGGTTACATCTACGGTTCTAGCTTGCTGGTGGTGGCGCTGGTGCTGGCCTGGGCTACGCGCGGTTGGGCTTGGAGCGTCGTTCCTGTGCTGCTGGCGGCGTTCTTTCTATGGTTCTTCCGCGACCCCCAGCGGAGAATTCCCGATGGCCAGGGGTTGATTGTGTCGCCCGGCGACGGCCTGGTCACCGAGACGGCTGCTATCGCCACCCCGGAAGGGCCCCGCCAGCGGGTCAGCATCTTCCTCAGCGTCTTCGACGTGCACGTGAACCGTTCACCGATCGGTGGTGTTCTCACCCAGGTGCGCTATCGCAAGGGCGAGTATCTGAATGCCATGAAGCCTGCCTCGGCGGATCGCAACGAACAGAACGCCGTCACCGTGCGCGGCAAGGGCTTCGAGATCACCTTCAAACAAATTGCCGGCCTGCTGGCGCGGCGCATCGTCTTCAACTTCCGCGAGGGCGACACGGTGGAGCGCGGCCAGCGCGTAGGCCTCATCAAGTTCGGCTCCAGGGTGGATGTGCTGCTGCCGGCTGAGGCCCGACTGCGGGTCAAGGTGGGCCAGCGCGTCAAGGGCGGATCGAGTGTGCTGGCGGCCATGCCGGATGGAGAGCCGCTGTGAACGGCCGCGACTACGCCCTGGCCAGAGCCAAGGCCCGCGCCCGGTTTCGCCGCGGCATGTTCTTGCTGCCTTCGTTGTTTACCGTGGGCAACATCGCCGCCGGCTTTTTCTCCATCACCGAGACCATCACGGCCATCGCCGGCGACGTGCAAACGCATCGGGATTGGGCGGCCATCGGCGGCGACGCGCAAACCCATCTGGATTGGGCAGCCATCGCCATCCTCTTCGCCATCCCCTTCGATGCCCTCGACGGGCGCATCGCCCGCATGACCAATACCGCCAGCGAGTTTGGCAAGGAGCTGGATTCACTGGCCGACGCCATCACCTTTGGCCTCGCTCCCAGTCTGCTGGCGCTCATCTGGGGCTTCCATTTTCTGCCCGATACCATGAACCCGCAGCTGCGCCTCCACTTGCAGCAGGCCGGGGCCTTCATCTGCTTTCTGTTTCTCATCGGCGGGGTCTCGCGCCTGGCCCGGTTCAATATCAGCCACGACGCCCAGCCGCGCAATCCCGGCCGGCCGGATCGCAAGTACTTTGTAGGCATGCCGATACCGGCGGCGGCCGGGATCGTGGCCTCGACAGTCCACTTCTTCTACGGCATTCCCATCAGCGATTGGTGGCGGTGGATTGCCATTCCCTGGCTCATCCTGGTGGGGTTGTGCGGATTCCTGATGGTCAGCACCTGGCGTTTCTGGTCGGGCAAGGAGATCAACTTCTCGCGCAGCCATCCATTCCAACTCCTCTTTGTGCTGGGCCCCGTCTTTTATGTCGTTCTCCGGTACTCGAACGTCTCGTTCTTCGCGATTGGGCTGATCTACATGTTCTCCGGCATATGGGCGCGGGCGGCGTATTCCTGGTCGCGGCGGCGAAGGAAACGGCCGGGCGGAGATCCCAGCCCTGAAGCGGCCGCGGCGGAGCCAGGCCCCGTGACCCCCTCTTAATCCTTCCCAGCGAAAAGGACGCCTGTGTACAAGATCGCCATTGCCGGAACCTCTACCCTGCTCGGCCGGGAGTTGAAGGAAGCCCTGGAGGAGTCGCCCCTGGCGGCCGCCAAGCTTGTCCTGCTCGACGAAGAGGCCGCGGAGGGCCAGTTGGACCAGGTTGGCGACGAGGTCACATTCCTCCAGGCCATCGCCGACGATGCCTTCGAGCGCGTGGACTTCACCTTCTTCTGCGGCACGGAGAACCTGACCCGCAAGCACTGGCGTCAGGCGCTCCGCTCCGGCTCCACGGTCCTTGACGTCTCCGGCGCCCTCGACCGGGAGACGGGCGTGCTGGTGCGCGCTCCCTGGCTGGGTTCGGCGGCCGCCGCTCCCGACCTGTTTACCCCCGCCGTGGTCCCCGCCCACCCCGCGGCGCTGGCGCTGGCGCTGGTTCTGGGGCGGCTTCAGCTGGCCGCGCCGGTGCGTTTTGCCGCCGCCACGCTGCTCCAGCCGGCCAGCGAGTTTGGCCGCGCCGCCATGGACGAACTGCACCAGCAGACCATCAGCCTGCTCAGCTTTCAGGGTCTACCGCGCGCCCTCTACGATGCGCAGGCAGCCTATAACCTGCTCGGCGGCCTGGGCGAGAACGCCGTCATCAGCCTGAGCGCGGTCGAAGCCAGGGTGCGCCGCCACTATGACGCGCTCGCCGGCGGACGCTGGCCGGCGCTGGCCTTGCAGGTTATTCATGCCCCGGTCTTTCACGGACTGACATTTTCGATTGCCGTCGAGCTGGAGCGCCCCGTTGAGATCTCCGCGCTGGAAGAGGCGCTGAGCGGCGATCACGTGGACCTGGTGCTCGAAGACACGGATTCGCCCTCCAACCTGGCCGCCACCGGCCAGAACGATCTCCTGGTCCGGCTGCGCCCCGAACCGGGCATCGGCCGCAACCCGAATGCGGCCTCCCGGCTGTGGCTGTGGGTCGCCTGCGACAATCTGCGCCTCCACGCCCAGAATGCCGTCGAGTGCGCCCTGGACCTGCGCCGGCTGCGGCCGCAGGGGACGGTGCAGTAAGTCTGTCGGCCGTCCCATTTTCGCTGTCCTGCTAGAGGTGTCAAACGGTGCGCGGACCGCAGCGCCACATTTGTCTCCCTTGGCCAAAATGTGTGTCCGACGTAAAATGTGTGTCCGAGGAGGGAACTATGAAATTCGACGTCAAGGCCCTAGCCCTGGCAAGTGCAATTCTTTGGGGAGGAGGTGTGCTGGCGGTCGCTCTGGCCAACCTCGTATGCGGCAACTACGGCCGCGGTTTTCTTGAGATGCTGTCCTCATGCTATCTCGGCTACCATGCAACCCGCAGCATTGTGGAAGTTGTCATCGTGACGCTGTATGCTGTCGCGGACGGCCTGATCGGCGGCGCTGTTTTTGGATGGCTATACAATCGCCTGGTGAAATCCGCTGCGTGAGCAATAGAAGGGTCGTGGCTGGATTGCGCGAGCACCAGCCCCGGAAACCCTCGGCTCTATCCCTTCGCGATGCCCTGAGCGTATGCGCGCGGCCTACACCGGGATGGGCGGCAACCTAGCCAGTTGGGCGGGAACGGGTCGTATCTCTCGATGGCGTTTTTTTTGCAGTCCTGCTACGCTTTCTCCATGCGGGTTACGCTCAACATTCCCGATGACCTGGCCGCGCAGGCTCAGGCGCGAGGTTTCGTTTTGGAAACCTATGTGCGCGAGCTGATGAAAGAAGACCTCTCGGGGAAGCCTGATCAAAACGGTCAGAGGCGGCAGGCGGTCGAAGCCATGCTCCGCTTTGCTGAGAGGCATGGCGCTACCCTCGACGGGCTCGGCCTGAAGAGCACGGTGCATGAAGGGCACAGATACTGATGCCGTTCGTGCTCGATGCCTCCATGACCATGAGTTGGTGTTTTGCCGATGAGAGCACGCCCTATGGCCGCGGCGTTCTCGCATCGCTTGTAGAAACTTATGCCGAGGTTCCAGCGCTTTGGCCTCTTGAAGTTGCCAACGTCTTGGCTATTAGCGAAAGGAGAGGGCGGATCACGGAAGCGATTTCCAGTGAGTTCCTGCAGACGCTATCCGGCCTGGATATTCGCATCGACAGATCTTCCCCTGCGCCAGACGGCATCGCCCTGCTACCGCTTGTGCGCCGTCACGGACTCTCCGCCTACGACGCGGCATATCTGGAATTGGCGAAACGGAAGGGACTGCCACTCGCGTCCTTTGACAGAGAGCTGATCGCCGCGGCGGCGCTGGAGGGTGTCGCGTTGGTACGGCATCCGGCATAAGCGCTGTATCGAGAGTCGCGATACCCTGAAGATCATGCGCACGGCCTACATCGGAATGGGCGCTAACCTGGCCAGTTGGGCGGGAACGCCGGAGGCTACGCTCACCGCGGCCGCTTTGCGCCTAGAGTCGCTGGGACGCCTGGCCCGCCGGTCGTCGCTTTACCTGACCGAGCCGGTGGGCTTCGTCGAGCAGCCACGGTTTGTGAATGCCGTCGCCGCGCTGGAGACCGATCTGGCGCCGCGGGAGCTGCTGGATGGGCTGCTGGCCATCGAACAGGAGTTTGGCCGGGACAGAGCGGCGGGATTTGTGAATGGACCCCGAACGCTGGACCTGGACATTCTCCTCTTTGGCGACCTCCAAGTCAGCGAGCCGGGCCTTGAGATACCGCATCCGCGCTTGGCCGAGCGCGCCTTCGTGCTGATTCCGCTCGACGAGATTGCGCCTGAAGTTGTTGTTCCAGGATTCGAGAAGTCGGCAGCGCAGTTGTTGGGATCCCAGGTCTCAAAGGCGAGACTTGGGGTACCCGGCTTTGTGGAAGGCTCAAGAGGCGGAGCCAGTGCCGTCGTCCGGCTCGAAAGCGATGCCTGGGTCAGCCGGTAGAATCGTCTGGTGGCCCTCGAATTCAATGTGCTTGCAGCGACCGAAGCCGGTGGACGGCGGGGCGAGCTTTGCCTGCCGGACCGCGCCGTCCAGACGCCGGTCTTCATGCCGGTGGGCACCGCCGGGACGGTCAAGGCCGTTGCGCAGGACGTGCTGGAAACCCTGGGCGCCGAGCTGATCCTGGGCAACACCTACCACCTCTACCTCAGGCCAGGCCACGAAGCCATCCGGCGCATGGGCGGCCTGCACCGCTTTATGAGCTGGCCGCGCGCCCTGCTCACCGACTCCGGCGGCTTTCAGGTCTTCAGCCTGAGCGCGATGCGCAAGGTCAGCGACGAGGGCGTGCGCTTCCGCTCGCATTTGGACGGCAGCAGCCACTTCTTCACGCCCGAGCACTCCATGGACGTGCAGATTGCGCTGGGCGCGGACATTTGCATGGCCTTCGACGAGTGCACCGAATATCCCGCTGGCCGCGACCGCGCCGAGGAGAGCCTGCGCCTCACCATGGACTGGGCCCGCCGGTCGCTCGATCACTTTCGCGCGCGTTGCGAGGAGGTCATCTGGCGCAACGAGCTGGGTGGCCGGACGCAGAGCCTCTTCGGCATCGTGCAGGGAGGAACCTACCGCGATCTGCGCCGCGAGAGCGCCGAGCGCCTCGTGGAGATGGACTTCGACGGCTACGCCATCGGCGGCCTGAGCGTGGGCGAGCCGCGCGAGTTGACCGAGGAGACCATCGCCGAAGTGCTGCCGCTGCTGCCCGCCGCCAAGCCCCGCTACCTGATGGGCGTGGGCTACCCGGACGAGATCGAGCAGTACGCGCTCATGGGCGTGGACATGATGGACTGTGTGCTGCCCACGCGCGCCGCGCGCCATGGACTGCTCTTCACCAGCGAAGGGCGGCTGAACATCAAAGGCAAACGCTACGCCGAGGACCAAGGCCCGCCCGACCCCGCCTGCAACTGCATGGTCTGCCGACGCTACTCGCGCGCCTACCTGCGCCACCTGATGCAGGCCGGCGAGCCGCTTTCGGGAACACTGAACACCATCCACAACCTGGCCTATTACCTGGGCGTCATGGAGCGGGTGCGAAAGAGCCTGCAGCCCGAAGAATGAAGGCTCTTGCTCAGCCGCCGATGGCCCCGCCCAGCAGTTGTTTCAGCGCCTGGACGTACTCGGTCAGCGCCTGCCGGCCGGCTTCGGTCATGCGGTAGAGGGTCTGCGGCTTGCGCTGGACGAACTTCTTCTCGACCGTCACGTAGCCGGCTTCTTCCAGCTTCAGCAGTTGCGCCCCCAGGTTGCCGTCGGTCGAGCCGGTCTTCGAGCGCAGCCAGGTAAACTCCGCCTCTTCGACCCCAATCAGCAGCGAGAGCAAGGCCAGGCGCAGCTTCCCGTGGATCACAGGATTCAGCTCCGGCAGCTCAGGCATGGATCGCACCCCGCTGCCTGCGCAGGCGAGCCTCGCAAACCATTCCGTAGATGCCGAAGACGATCTGGCAGAAGAAGATGGCCACCAGGAATACGGCCGTGCATTGGTCATCGGAGCCAAAGCACGCAGCCACGGTTGCCGCCCACCAGACAAATGCGCTGGCAATCTGCGCCTTCCACCGGATAATCATGCCGGATGCACCGTTGGCAACGCCCAGCATGGCGCAAACGATAGCCACAAACACATGTTGGCTGAACCTGCCGCTGAGGCCCAGAGCCGGCAACAGCAAGGCCAGCGAGACGCCCATGGCGGCCCAGACGGAGAAGATGGCCCGGCCAATGGTGGTCGCGGGTTTCGGCTCGGGCTGGTTCTTATGCTTTCTCCGGATAATGGCCCAGCACAGCACCCAGGCGCTCGCCATGGTCACCAGCCAGGCCCACGGCCATTGGTCCCAGACCGTCCAGGCGATGGCGACATAGTAGGCCAGACCCCAGAAAACGAAGGTCCAGGCCCAGCTCTCGGTGGTGCGCCGGCCCTCGGCGATCATGTTTTCAATCAGGCTCAGCCTGTCTTTCAGTTCCATCTCTTCATCGTTTGCTGTCATGTCAGTTCTCCTTTATGGCCTTCAGAAACCTACGGCGTTGATGGACCCCCGGCGCAGTTCCCCCGCGCGCGATGAATCAGGCAAACTCCCAGCGCCGGGCGATCCTGCGGGCGATGAGAGAGAGTGCGACGCCGATGGCCAGCAGCACGCACACCTGCGGCCAAAGCTGCTGGACCGGATAATCGCGCCAGAAGACATTCGTAAAGCCGTCGATGGCCCAGGCGTTGATGGTGAACAGGCCAGCCTTCTGCATGGCGGCGGGCATCATGAAGCGGGGAAACATGCTGCCGCCGACGGAAGACATGATCAGAATCACCAGCGTGGAGAGCGCGCCCAGCTGCGCCCGCGTGCTGCATATGCTGGCCAGCAACATGCCAAAGGCCGCCACGGCGAAGGCGGTGCACAGGCCCATGACCAGAAAGCCCGGAATATGGGTAAGGAGATCGAGTTTGAAGACCGCCCAGCCCCATAGGAACATGACCGTGAGTTGCATGAACGCCAGCAGCGTGTTGTACGCCAACTTGCCCGCCAGCAGGGTGGTCATGGTGACGCGCGAACTGAGCACGCGATCCAGCGTTCCGCTCTCGGCTTCATCCAGCAGCACTCCGGCCGAGTTGCTGGCGGTGAAGAGCAGGAACATGACGCCGATAGCCGCCGCATAGAAGGACACCATGTCCTTGTTTTCGCCGACGACGGCGCGGGATTTGACGGCGATCGGGCCTCCGCTGGCGGACCCTTTGCCTGTGACGCCGCCATCACTCTCAGCCTTGCGCCACTGATCCATGCTGGATTTCATCCGGCTTCGCTGATCGGGCGTGAACCCACCGATGTACTTATCCGTGTACTTCATTCCCTCTTCCGCCATGACGTCGGGCATCGATGTCATGGCGGCTTTCTGCAACAAGCCCGCGACCATCTGCGGAGCAATCAGGTCGCTGGAGTCGTTGAGCAGTTGAATCGCCGGGCCAGTCTGGCTGCCTCCGAATGAAACCGGATTCTGGCCGAAGCCTGCGGGAATGATGAGCGCTACCGGCGCTGTGCCGGCCTTGACCGCGGCCTCCGCGGTTGCCGCCGTATACTCCGGCAGCTCCGCTCCCTTGCTTTTCGACGGAGGTCTGGTGAGGACAACGAGCGAGTCTTCGCGTTCCAGGCCGCGCGCCAGGTCGAGCGACGCGGGGCTGTGATCCTCGTCCACCAGAATGACGTTGATCTTGGACGTCGAATCGTGGCGGCCGCCAAAGATGGTGGCAAAGATGGAGAAGAAGGCGATGGGCAGGATGAAACTCATCGCCAGCGCGGCACGGTCGCGGCGCAGGCTGAGCAGAGCGGTACGGGCAACGGAGACGATCAATCGCGTAACTCCCTTCCGGTGAGGTGCAGGAAAACAGACTCCAGGTTGGGCCGCCGCATGGTAACGTCCAACAGTTTGAGGCCGGAGCGGGCGGCATCGTCGAGCAGACCGGCAATCAGAGTGGAATCTTCGATGGTGAGCTCAGCGGCGCCGTCCACCAGCCGCCCGGCGTGCCGCTCGACCCATGCGTCGATCTCCCCGGGAGGGCCGGCAAGGCGAGCCAGAACCTGGCTGCGCGAGGCGAAGGCGCTTTGGACAAGCTCCTCATGGGAGCCCTGCGCGATGATGCGGCCGTGATCGATGATGGCGACGCGATCGCAGAGCCGCTCGGCCTCTTCCATGTAATGCGTGGTATAGACCATCGCGGCGCCCTCGGCGCGCAGGGCTTCGATCATCTCAAAGATGCGGTTGCGCGACTGCGGATCGACGCCCACCGTCGGTTCATCCATCAGCACCACGCGCGGCCGATGGATGATCCCGGCCGCCATGTTGAGACGCCTCTTCATGCCGCCGGAGAGGTTCTTCGCCAGGTCTCCAGCGCGGTCAGCCAGCGCGGCCCAGTCCAGGCACCACGCAACGGACTCCGTCAGTTTCCCGCCAGAGAGGCCGTGGTACCGCCCAAAGGCGGCCAGATTCTCCCTGCACGTGAGCCGGGGATAGAGAGCCAGCTCCTGCGGAACCCATCCCAGGGCTGCGCGGGCCTCGAGGGAACCCGCCGGAGATCCGAAGACCGCGACGCGTCCCGCATCGGGAATGACGCGGCCCACGACGCTGCGGATCAGAGTGCTCTTGCCGGCTCCGTTTGGCCCCAGCAATCCCAGGCATTCGCCGCCGCGCAGCTCCAGCGAGATGCCGTCGACTGCCGTCACCGGACCGAAGCGCTTGACCAGCGAAACGACTTCGAGCGGAATCGATTCAGGAAGGCCAGACGAGGACCGGGGCGAGGCATCTGCCATCGAATGGACTTTCATGCGGTTGCCCTGCCATTCTGCCGAACCATGGCGAGGGGATGGTTCATGCGGCTGAAATCGAAGCGATACGAGAGACCTTGATCCATCATGAAGAGTACTCTACTATGCAGAGTACTCGATGTCAAGAACAATTTCAACATTTTTTGATCCTGGCCTTGGGCTTTACGCCGGGACGAGCCCGGCAGCCTGGGAGTCCTGCCTCGCTCGCCTTCCCTTCAGCCCCGGCTGCGCCGGCCTCGACCGCGCCTCGCGCACCTCGCCCAACTCCCCGGTCACGCGCTCCAGCACTCCAGCCCAGTCGCCGGGGATGCGCTGGCGGAAGAGCCTTGTGGTCGGGTACCACGGTGTGGTCTCGATCTCCTGCATCCAGCGCCAGTCGCTCAGGTGGGGCAGCAGAATCCAGACCGGCTTGCCCATGGCGCCCGCCAGGTGGGCGATCGAGGTGTCGGTGGTGAGAACCAGATCGAGCGTGGCCACCATGGCGGCCGTTTCGGCCAGGTCCTTATCCGCGCTCGACCCGTCCCAGACAAAGACGCTGCCGGCCAGGCCGGACAACTGCTTCGCCGCCTCGCCCTTTTGCAGCGAGATCCAGTTGATGCCGGGAGTGCGCAGCAGGGGAATCAACGTCTTCAACTCCACGGAGCGCTGGCGGTCCGCCTTGTAGCGGGGATTGCCCGCCCAGGCGAGTCCCACGCGCAACGGCCGCCGGGCGGAGTCGGGATGGGAATGCGGAATGGGCCGGACGTGTGGAGTCTGCGCGCACTTTTCCAACGCAAGCCGCGCATCGGCCGCCAAGTACGCGCCCGTCCAGGGAACCGTCTCTATCGTGGTTCCAAAGACGGCTGGCAGGCTCAGCAGCGGGCACTCCAAGTCGAACGGAGGCGGCTTTGCGCCCAGCAGTGCAATCTCCACCTGGCCGGCGCGCACCGCGGCGAGCGAGGCCATCAGCCCCGCGACCGGCGCCTGCACCTGCAGAATGACCGCGCCGCCCCGCGCCGCGACCAGGGCTGCGTAACGGCAGAACTGAATGGTATCGCCCAGTCGCTGCTCGGCATGGAGCAGCACCCGGCGGCCCTTCAGCGGTTCGCCCTGCCACCGGGGCTGGCGGAAGACGCGCGGGCTGCGATGAACCTCCCGAAAGCGCCAGCGCGCCTCATACCCCGGCCAGCCTTGTTCCCAGTCGCCCAGCCGAAGCTGCGTCAAGGCAAGGTTGTACTGCGCGCCGGGATGAGCCGGATCGCGCTCCACAGCCGTCCGGTGGGCCCGCAAGGCCTCACCCATCCGGCCCATATCCAAAAGGGAGTTTCCGCGGTTGGAGGCCGCGGCCCGGCTGCCCAGGCCCTCGGCCCGCTCAAAGGCCTCGATCGCCTCGGCGAAACGGCCATCGGTATGGAGCAGAATGCCGTTCATGTTCACGGCCTCGGCGTGGTCGGGATCGCGCTCCAGGGCCCAGCGCAGCCAGCCCCAGGCGCCGGCCTGGTCCCGCTCCGCCGCGCGGAACTGGCACCAGGCCACCAGCGTCTCCACCTGCTCGAGATTCAGCGCGAAGGCCTTGCGCAAGTACGCCTCCGCCTCCACCGGCCGGCGGCGTTCCCACTCCAGAATTGCTAGGTTGATCCAGCCCGCAATCAAGTCCGGGCGCAACTCGACGGCCCGCTGCAAGGCCGCTTCGGCAAAGACCTCGCGCCCCTGCTCGCGCAGCAGGCTGCCCAGATTCATCCAGGCCGCGGCAAAGTCCGGGCGCAGCACCAGCGCTCGTCGGTAGCGCGCCTCGGCCTGCTTCAGCCGTCCCAGCCGCGCCAGGGCAAACCCGGCCGCAAACTCGCCCTCGGGCAGGTGCGGGCGCAGAGCCAGCGCCCGCTCGTAGCGCTCCAGCGCCTGCTCATTCTGCCCCAGCGCGGCCAGCGCATTGCCCAAGCCCAGGTGCGCCGCCACCAGCGCCGGCTGCCGCTTCAGCGCCAGCTCAAACTCCTTCTCCGCCTCCTCAAAGCGTCCCGTGGCGATCTTCAGCTCGCCCAGCCCCATGCGGGCCAGTGCGCTCATCCCGTCCAGGCCGATGGCCTCGCCGTAGGCGCGCTCCGCCTCGCCGCTTCGGCCGGCGGCCTTCAGCGCCTGACCCAGCGCCACCCATGCGACACCCATCTCCGGCGCCGCATCCACAGCCGTTTCAGCCATCTTCACCGCGGCCTCGAACTGGCGGCTGGCCAGCGCCACCAGGCTCATGCCCACCAGCGCCTTGGGCTGGCGCGGGTTCGCGTCCAGGATCCGCTGGTAGCCCAGCGCCGCCTCGGTCAACCGGCCGGTCAACCCTCGCGCCGAACCGTTCCCGTGTGGCTGCATGGCAGGAGCTTCCCCAATGAAGCTGTCGTCCCGAGCGCCGCCGAAGCGGGCCCAATGGCTCTTCGCCCCGCAGCCCGAGCTTTCCGCATCGATACCCTGGAGGCTAGAGCCTTTCCGCCTTGGTCTCAATCGGAATTGCCTGCAACCGGAGTCGAAGCGCGCGAACTTTCCCGCTTTCTCCGCCCCGTTCACTTTCGGGACCGGATTGCGTGCCCATGGATTTACACTGATGCAGATGTTTTTTCGGAGTACTTATGTGTGCTGAAAGCTCTGTTGAAGCCCGCGTTCCACTTTTGGAGCGCGACGGGGTCCCCGCCGAGGTGGCCGTTCTGTACGACAGGCTCTATGCCGACCGCGGCGTGGTGCCCAATATGTTCAAAGCGCTGGCCAACACCCCGGAGCTGGTGCTGGGCATCGCCGCCCTGCTCAAGCCGCTGATGGCCGAGGGCGCGCTCCAGGGCTGGTACAAGGAGCTCGTCGCCACTCGCGTGGCCTTGCTCAACCAGTGCGATTACTGCGTCAGCGCCCACAGCTTTCTGGCCGTCCGCCGCGGCGCCACGCCCGAGCAGGTGGCCGGCCTGGAGGCCTTCGAGACCGGTCCCTTCACCGAAAAGGAGAAAGCCGGCTTCCGTTACGCCAGCCTGCTCCACGGCTCGGGCCACGCCATCGACGAAGAGGCCTTCGCCGAACTCAGCGCCCACTTCAGCCTCCAGGAGATCGTCGAGCTGACCGCCGTCGCCGCCGCCTTCGAGTTCTTCCCCCGCTTCAACTCCGCCCTGCAGATTCCGGTCACGCCCCTGCCGGACGAGAGTGAACCGGCAAGCCACTCCAGTTGCTAGTGTGCTGCCTCTGGGCTTCACTGCCGAACAGATCCGTCATCCTGAGCAGCTCAACTCGCCTTCGCAAGTTGCGCCGGCTATGAACCCGCCAACCAGCGAACTCGCCATCACCGCGAAGCGGTGGCTAACTTGCTGATTTTGTTTATAAACCGCCTCTTCCAACTATCTTGCTCATAGGGGGCGGAGGCCGCCGCGGCGACCGCAGCCGAAGGACCTGCGCTTCCGGCGCCGGATTGATACCTGGGCGCCCCACCCTCGCCGCGTCTCCATGGTCCCCACGGACAGGTCTTCGTCCGTGGGGCGCCATTTTGCGGACTAGGGTGGGATCGCACGATATCCGCGTTGCAGGAACGGTAAGACTGCCTCAATTGCCCAACTGCTTCACGAAGAACTCCGCCATCATATGGTTCGCCTCCAGCCCCTCGGGCAGCAGCGGGCTGTACCAGAAGGCGTGCGGCAGGCCGTCAAAGACCACCAGCCGCGCATCGACGCCCGCCTCCAGGTATGCCCGGTGCAGGTTGACGGTGCCGCTCAGCAGCAGGTCGCGTTCGCTGGTGACAAACAGCGTGGGCGGCAGCCCGTGCAGGTCGGAGTAGATCGGCGACAGGATCGGGTCCCTGGGGTCGGTTCCGGCCACATAATACGGGTCGTGAGGGCCAGCGCCCGAAGGGTCAAGGTGCCCGGAGAGGCCTTGCAGCGAAAACAGGCTTATCGAATCGCCGTCGCGCGCAAAATCTCCCATGCCGCTGAAGATGCCCAGCGCCGCGGGCTGCGGCAGTCCCAGTTGTTTCAGCTTGGCGGCCACTTCGGCGGTCAGTATCGCTCCCGCCGAGGTTCCGTAGATGACGATGTGGTTCGGCTTGTAGCTCTTCAGCAGTTCCTTGTACACGGCCACCGAGTCGTCCACCGCCGCGGGGAAGGGATGCTCGGGCGCCAGGCGGTACAGCACGGCCACCACCTTGATCTTGGTGAAGCCGACCATGGGAATCGACTCGGTGTAAGATCCTGAGTCGGAGTTGAAGCCGCCGCCGTGCAGGTTCAGCAGCACCTTGTCCTTGTTGGCCTCCGGCATTCCCTCCGGCGTCACAATGCGCACCGGCACTCCGGCAATCTTGTCCTCGACAAGCTGGTTGGGGCAGACCAGGTCCCACTCGGCGCGGGCATGCGCCGTGTACTCGTCCGTCCCCTTGCGGCGCTGCTCCAGCGGCACGGGCGGACCTTGGTCCGGGATGGCGTGGCTCAGAAAATACCGCGACTGGATGCTGAGGGCTGCCGGTACCGGAACCACCCGCGTCACGTGCGCCGTGCCCTGGGCGTCAATGTAGCTGGTATCGCTCGCGGGCGCTTCGGCCGCGGTCGTCGGCTGGGGAGAACTGGCGGGCGCAGCCATGGGTTGCTGGGCACCCGGCGCGGCGGCGGGCTGCTGGGCGGCCGAGGCGGCCGAGGCCAGCGCGCAGAACAGGACTGTGCTAAGACCGATTCGCTTCATGGGGTCGAACTCCTTGTGGGGATTTGCAATTGCGCGGGCGTTTCCGCCTTGCCGCCCGGACCTACCTACTTTACAAGGGATCGCCGCGCCGCGCATCCGGTCGCATTTTCTGGCTATCGGCTCATCGTCCCCTGAAACAAGCGGGAGGCCCGTCGCCGCGGCCTTCGAGTTTCTCCTCTGCTTTAACTCTGCCTCGCAGATTCCATCCATCCCGCTGCCGGAGGGGTGCTACCGCCTGAACTGCCGCCGGATCGCTAGAAGGAACAAGCCAAACAGAGTCGAAGTCAGCAAAGTCTCGAAGATCGCCAGAACCCGGCCCCAGGGGTAGGCAGGAGCGTACTCGGCGCTCTTCTGAAATGTCGCCGTATCGACGGCGGTGATCGCGCCCTTGCCTGCCAAACGCGCCTCCGTCCACAGATTCTCTGCATAGCCCTTTTGAACATTCCAAACCGATGCGTAGCTCTCGGCCTGGCTGGCTCCTTGCCGCTTCAATCCAACCCCGGGAAAGGGAAACAATGCCGCAAACAAGGCTAGGATTCCCAGCAGCCACAGCACCGGCTTTCCATAGCTGTTCCCGTAGTCGCTCGCGTAGCGGTACAGGGCCACCAGGCTCAGTCTTCGATGTAGACACCGCCGCAGGCCCAGAAGTGGCCCGCTCGTTGGCACGGCAAGCCGCTTCATCTCCATTTCGCCATAATGAAACTTATTGGCCGTCCAATAGTCTAGGCGGGAATCGTAGTTCTTCTTCAACTGCTGATAGATCTGCGCTACGGCGTCGTAGTCGCGCTGGCCATCCCTCTTCAATTCCAGCGCGCGATACTCTTTGAGGGGAATCGTCTCTTCATAGACCGCTAAGCCGCGATTGTCTTCCCGGTTCGCCCATCGCGCGGAAGACGTAAACCATACTTGGCTCACGTCACAGTCATGGAAGAAGACTCGGCTGAGATCAACCTCGTCGAATACGATCTCTCCGGGCTTGTTGAAGGCCGCCAAGGCGAATAAAGCGCTCTCGTGTCCGGCAGTTTGAGGATCAAAGATTGTGCGCCGAAACTCTGCCCGATCGAGAAACCGGCTGCCCCACCAGCTAGCCGTCCCCTGAAATCTTGTCTCCACGAATCGCGCCGCTAGCGTGAAGGTTGCACCATTGAAGTATGCGCTTCGTGCAAAGGTCGCTCGGTTGAAATTTGCATTTTGCATAAAGGCAGCACTTCTGAAGACCGCATCCTGTGTGAAGGTCGCTTGGTTGAAGTTCGCATCCTGCGTGAAGGTTGCATAACTGAAGTCTGTGGCCAGCGTGAAGGTCGCATCACCGAAGTTTGTGTCGCGCATGAAGATCGCACGACTGAAGTCTGCGAGATGCAGGAAGGTCGCCTTCCAGAAGTGTGCGTCCTGCGTGAAGGCCGCGCTGTCAAAGTGTGCGTCCTGCGTGAAGATCGCATCTGCGAAGTCTGCGTCTTGTGCGAAGGTCGCTCCCCTGAAGCTTGCGTCCAGCGTGAAGGTCGCGTTCCAGAACTCCGCGTCCTGCATGAAGGTTGCATTGAAGAAGCTTGCGCCCTGGGCGAAGACGGCATCGCCGAACATTGCCTCCTGAGTGAAGATCGCGTCGGCAAAACGGCAGATCGCTTGGAATTTCCTTTTACTAAGATTGAGATGAGGGAAGACAAACCGCTCGAAGTGGGCCTCCTTCTCCCCTGCGTCTTCCAGGATCCTCTCAAATTCCAACCAGAATGCCTCATAAAGTAGCCCTGACTGCTTGAGCGGGTCCTTCGAATGCATCAGGCACACAGGCCTCTCATCCGGTCCGCCTGGCGCAAAATGGAGCTTTCGCCCGCATCTCAGGTCGGTGAGGCCCATCCCGACCGGGCAGCCGATCTCGACGCTTTCGCCCTGCCTCGCGGCGCTCTCGTCAGACTCAATTCTGGGTTCTTCGTCCGGGCTTTTGCCGGGTTCAATCTCCGCCTCTGCCGCTGCTTTCCCATCGGACACAACGGCGGGCTCCGGCTCCACTCGTTCAGCCGACGCAGATTCCTGCTCATCCGCCATAATGCGCGAGTATACCGTAGGCGACGCTACAACCGGTCGAAGATCTCGCGGAAGAGTGGGATACCGCAAACCGAGGTCCATTGCAGAAGGCAGCCCTCCGCCGAGACGCCGCCGATTCCGTGCTGGCCCCTCGCAACGAGCGAACTGCTTCGAAAAAAAGACCGGCGGCGCTTCTGACCGGCCTCCGCGGACTGCTAATATCCAGTCTTGACCGACCGCTCTCAGACCGGGAACTCAAGGCTTGTGCCCATACTGGGCCTGATCATTGCCATTGCCGTTCTCTACTTCGCGCGCGCGCTTCTCATTCCGCTGGTATGTGCGCTCTTGCTGGCTTTCCTTCTCAGTCCCATAGTCAAGCGGCTGGAGGGGTGGCGGATCCCGCGCGCGGCGGCGGCCAGCCTGGTGCTGTTCGTGGCCTGCGCTCTGCTGGGGATCGTGGGCTGGCTGGCGCTGGCGCAGATGATGGAAATTGGCGGCCGGCTGCGCGGCGATTTGCAGCATATCCAGCGCCGGATTGCGGTGCTCCAGGGCCACTCGAGCAGCTTCAACGATGCCATCTCCGCACTCCAGGATCTGGGCGCACAGCTAAACAACCCCAAGCTGCCCGGCGTACAGGCGCCGCTGAAGGTGGAGATCGTTACCGAGCACAACATGATGCAGGCCATCCGCGAGAATGCGGGCAGCGTGCTCGGGCCGCTGGGCACGGCGGGTTTGATTTTGATCCTTACGCTGTTCATGCTCATCGACCGCGAGAATCTGCGCAACCGCATGCTGCGGCTGATGGGCGAGCAGAAGCTCCAGGCGACCACCAAAGCCATGGACGACGTGGGGCGGCGAGTGAGCCGTTATGTGCTGCTCCAGTTCGGCGTGAATGCGGGGTTCGGCGCGGTGATTGCGCTCGGCCTCTGGCTGCTGGGCGTGCCCAGCCCGCTGCTCTGGGGCGCGCTGGGCCTCATGCTTCGCTTTCTGCCTTACATCGGGCCGGTCATTGCGGCGCTGCTGCCTTTCGCGGTGGCGGTCGCGGAGAGCGATGGATGGCGCACGCCGCTTTCAGTGCTTGCCCTTTTCGGCGTGGTGGAGGCCATCTTCAGTAACCTTGTCGAGCCCATGCTGTACGGGATCAATACGGGACTTTCGGCTGTGGCGGTGCTGCTTTCAGCGGTGTTCTGGACCGTGATCTGGGGTCCCGTGGGGCTGGTGCTCTCCACGCCGCTGACCGTTTGTCTCAGCGTGTTCGGGAAGCATTCGCCGCAGTTCGAGTTCCTCAGTGTGGTGCTGGGCGACGAGCCGGTGCTGACGCCCGACGTGATCTTCTATCAGCGGCTGCTGGCCCTCGACCAGCACGACGCCATGAATATGCTGGAATCGGCGAGTAAGGGCAAGCCCCTGATCGCGGTCTTCGACCGCATCGTGATTCCGGCGCTGGCCATGGCGGAACGCGACCGGCAGACCGGCCAACTGGATGCCAAGCGCGAGGATTTCATCGTGCAGAGCATCAACGAATTCGTGACCGAGATGACGGAGGCCGATGCCGCCGCCAGAGTGGCGCGGGAAACGCGGCATACGCGTGTGTTTTGCATACCGGCGCGGGATACGGCCGACGAGATTGCGGCGGCCATGTGCGCGTATTTTCTGACACAGGAGGGCTTTCCCGCGATTGCTTTCCCCGTGACGGATTCGCCCGCAGAATTGATGGCGGGCGTGGGGTGCCAGCCGGACGACGTGGTTTGTATTTCGGCGGTGCCTCCGTTCGCGTCGGGGAATGCGCGCAAGCTGGCCAGGAGCATGGGGGGAGAAGCGAACTCGCCCACGCTGATTGCCGGATTGTGGAGCTATGAGCGTCCCAGCGAGGCGCGCATGCAGAGGCTGGCGAAGTCGCTTTCGGCCGCGGTGGTTACAACTCTTGCGGAGGCGGTGGCGCAGGTTCGGGCGGTCGATGCGCGGGCGGCGGCCGCATCTGAATGAAGCGCCGGTTGTTCTGCAGCCGAAGCAGGCATGGAGCCGATGGTTGAGATTCCCGATGAACTCACCCGGACGCGCCCCATCCCGTCCGCCGCGGCGAAGGACCTGGGAGACAATTCCTGCCTCCGCTCAACGCCGAGAATAGCCCGCGCCCGGCGCACAAGGCCGGACTCACATCTGGTCGAAGATCTCCCTGAAGTCGTATGCGCCGGATTTGCCCGCCAGCCATTCGGCGGCGCGCACGGCGCCCGTTGCCAGGCCGCGGCGGCTCAAGATGTTGTGGCGCAGCTCCAAAACGTCGTCCGGGCCGGCGGCGGTAACGGTGTGCTCGCCCTTGGCGTCGCCCACGCGGTGCGAGGTGATCTCCACCTTGACGCCGGCCTCGGCTCCGGGGCGGTTTCCGGAGCTGATCGCGGATTGCGCCGCTTCCACGATCTGCCGCAGCGTGATGGCGGTGCCGGAAGGGGCGTCGAGCTTGGAAACGTGGTGAGTCTCGGTTATCGAGAAAGTGTAGCCTTCGAGCCTGGCCAGCTCGGCAGTCAGGCGGAAGAGCTTCTGCACGCCGATGGAGAAGTTGGTTCCGTAAAGCAGCGCGCCGCCCTTTTGCGCCTTGGCCCTCATCTCCTCCAGGTGCGAGTACCAGCCGGTGGTGCCCACGACGATGCGGCCGCCGAGGGCAAGCACGGCGCGGATGTTTTCCACCGCGGCCTCGGGAGCGGTGAAGTCGATGACCACGTCCACGCCGGCCAGGTTGGGCGCGGTCAGCGCGGAGGCGTGCTGGTTCTCGGTGATGTCGAGGGCGCGGACGCCGTGGCCGCGTTCGCGGGCGACCTCGGCTACCAGGCTGCCGGTCTTCCCTTTGCCTAGAACGAGAATGAGCAAGGTGAACCTCGTTTCAGCTGACGGCTGTCCTTCGCGCCTCGACGTCGAAGATAACCGGGTCGGGGTCCTTGAAGAAGGCGGCGTGCAGCGAGCGCACGGCCTCGTCGGCGTCGTCCTCTTCGATCATGAAGCTCATGTTGATCTCGCTGGCGCCTTGCGAGATCATGCGCACGTTGATGTGGCGGATGGCGGTGAAGACCTGTGCGGCCATGCCGTTCTTGCCGCGGATGTCTTCGCCGACCATGCAGATCAGCGCCTTCTTGCCCTCGTATTTCACGTCGGCCAGCTTGCTCAGGTCGGCGGCAATGGCGGGCAGGTTGTCGTTCGAGTCCACGGTCAGCGAGACCGAAACCTCACTGGTCGAGACCATATCGACGGCGCAGCGGTGCTGATCGAAGATGGAGAATATCTCCCTCATATAGCCGTGAGTCATCAGCATGCGGCTGGCCACCACGTCGATGATGCTCAGCCTCTTCTTGACGGCGATGGACTTGAAGGGGCTCTTGCAGTGCGGCGCCAGCGAGGTGATGCGCGTGCCCTCGCAGGCGGCGTTGCGGCTGTTCAGCACCAGCACGGGAATGTTCTTCTTGACCGCCGGCAGAATGGTGGCCGGATGCAGCACCTTGGCGCCGAAGTAGGCCAGCTCGGCCGCCTCTTCGAAGCTGATGACCTTGACGCGCAGGGCGTCGGGGCAGATGCGGGGATCGGCGGTCATGATGCCGTCCACGTCGGTCCAGATCTCGATGGCCTCGGCCGAAAGCGCGCCGCCGATGAGGGCGCCGGTGAAGTCCGATCCGCCGCGGCCCAGCGTGGTGGTGATGCCTGCCTCGTTGGAAGCGATGAAGCCGCCCATCACCGGCACCTGGCCCAGGCTGGTGAGCGGGAGCAGCCTGTTCTGGGCGCGCCGCTCGATGATTGCGTCCTGGGGGACGGCCTTCTGAAACTGCGAGTCGGTGACCACGATCTCGCGCGCGTCCACGTGGGTGGCTTCGATGCCCCGTTCGCGGAAGGCCGCGGCGACCATGCGGCTGGAGAGCCGCTCGCCATAGCTGACGATCAGGTCGGAGATGCGCGGGGTGAGTTCGAGAATGGCCGCCAGGCCACGCAGGATTTCGTCGAGCGAATCGAACTTCTGATCGATCAAATCGATCAGGGAAGCGCTTTCGGAGGGGTCCTTTACTAGCTCGGCGGCGGTGTCGCGATGGCGCGCGCGCAGCCGCGAACTGATAGCCAGAGCGCCGACGCGGTCACCCTGCGCGGCGGCGGAGGCGGCGCGCAGCAACTGGTCGGTGACCTTGGCCATGGCGCTGACCACGACCACGGGCTGTTTGCCGAGGGCCAGGCGGCCAGCCACAATGGCCGCGGTGCGCCCGACGGCGGCCGCATCCTCGACCGACGTGCCGCCAAACTTCATCACAACCAGGCTCATGCGAAACTTCCTACGGGTTTCCTCTCGCTTGCAAAGCCGTGGGGTCCAGCTTGCCCACCCTTGCCAGCAGTTCGGCGTTGAGGATGGTGGCGCCGGCCGCGCCGCGAATGGTGTTGTGCGAGAGCACGGTAAACTTCCAGTCGAGCAATCCGCAGGGGCGCAGCCGGCCCACGCTCACCGTCATGCCCTTGCCGCGATTGCGGTCCAGGCGGGGCTGCGGGCGGTCGTTCTGCGGCGTCCACTCCACGGGCTGTTCGGGAGCGCTGGGCAGATCCTGCCCGGCCAGGGGACGAAACTCCGCCCAGGCGGCCAGAATCTCTTCGTGCGTGGCTGGCCTGCCCAGCTTGATCGAAGCGCTCAAGGTGTGGCCGTCCAGCACCGGGACGCGGTTGCAACTGGCGCTGATGCGCGCCGCCAGAGGCACAACGGCAGAGCCGTCCAACCGGCCCAGCAGCTTGAGCGTCTCGGCCTCCATCTTCTCTTCTTCGCTGGCGATGTAGGGCACCACATTGTCCAGAATGTCCATCGACGCCACGCCGGGATAGCCGGCGCCACTGACGGCCTGCATGGTGGTGGCGAAGATCTGCGTGATGCCGAAGCGATCTTCAATGGGCTTGAGCGCCAATACCAGACCCATGGCCGTGCAATTGGAGTTGGTCACAATGTAGCCGCCCGACTCCCTGCGCCAGGGTTGCTCCTCGATCAGGCTCAGGTGCCCGGCATTCACCTCGGGGATGACCAGCGGCACGTTGGGAGCCATGCGGAAGGCGCTCGAATTCGAGACCACCGCGCAGCCCGCGGCGGCGAATTTCGGCTCCATCTCGCGGGCAATAGCCGCATCCACTGAGGCAAAGATGATCTTGGGCGCGCCCTCGGGCTCCGCCGGGGCCACCGTCATGCGGGCAATGCGCTCGGGCAGTGGGGTGTCCAGCCGCCACTTCGCGGCCTCGCCGTAAGGCTTGCCGCTGGAGCGGTCGCTGGCCGCCAGCCACACGATCTCGAACCAGGGATGGTTCTCAAGAAGCTGAATGTAGCGCTGGCCGACCATTCCGGTCGCGCCCAGGATTCCAATTGGGTATTTGCTGCTCATGGCCGTAGAAACTCCAGTGTACAGGAGGACGGGCGCGGCGCGGCAACTTGCGCGGGAGGCAGAGCGGTGAGCGCTGCCCGGGAGAATTGGCGTGAGAGCGACTTGCGGGGCGACCAGGGGTCAATACCGATGCGACGGGTTGGCGTTGGAACCGGCGCGCGGAGAAAAGCAATGTTGACGGCGACTGCGGTAGCGTTGGCGTTGGTGCGGTTTGGCGTGGGGCGTGGCGGCGGATTTGCCTGGATACTCCTTGGGCTGGCGATTGCCGGGATGCTGGTGTGGGCCCTGACGCGGCCGGACAGGAACGAATCGACTAAGAACTAGAACCGGAGAGGCGGCGGCTCACCTGCGCCGCGCCCGCCAGAACGAACTCGCGCTCAGATAGAGAAAGACGAGCATAACTCCGGCGGTGGCCAGGAACGTCCTGTGATCGGGGCCATGCGCGTAGCTGGTTCTGGCGCGCCAAAGGGTGGGGGCGAAGACGGCGACGGGCAGCAAGAAGACGGCGCCCATGACTTCAAGCCAGAGGATGCCGCCCACGCGGCGGAAGGGGCGCAGGAAGCCGCCTATGCCTCTCGCGATTCCTCTCGTAACCTGGCCGGCAGCCTGTCCGGCAGCGCGGCTTTCGGCGGCCGTGGCGGCGGCTGGACGATCGGGCGCGCCGGCGATGCGCTGGCCGGCGATGCGTCCGGCGACGCGCATGCCGATGCCCAGTGCGCGGCCGATGGAGTGAGGCTTCATTCCGTTTATGATGGTAGCAGCGACCCTGGCCAAGCTGCGTATCTTGCAGCTTGCCGCCGCTTTCCAGTTGCCGCGAAATCGCGAATGGAAGTAATGTAGATGAATCCTGCGCCGCGACCGCGATTCATATGGACTGGCCGCCGCTCCTGGAGGTAACCATGAAATCCCGTCTGCGCGAACTGATCCAGCAACTGGGCGAGGCCATCCACGAGTCGGTCATCGAGAGCGAACAGATCGCCGGGGTGGTGCAGGATATCCGCAAGCACGGATTCGACGTGCTGTTGATGCTGGAAGCGACGATCGGCTTGAATGAGGTTGCGGCCAAGGACGCCGAGACCGCCCGGATCGCCGGGACCGGATCGGCGCAGGTGGGCGTGAATGGCCCGTTCACCCAGAACGATCTGCACTTTCTGCGCTCGCTGCGCATCGCTGTTGAGGGCGAGACGGAGAACGCGGCCGAGTCGGACACGGAGTAGCCTGGCCGCTCTGCGGGATGGCGAGACCAGGCGGCTGGCTCAGGCGGAGGCGCGCCGCACGACCTATAATCAGCCTGTCGTGCAAACTTGCTTTTCATCCCGTCCGCTCAGCATCGGGCAGCTGGCTGCCAGCGTGGGGTTGGGCCTTGCGCTGTGCTTGTCCGTGTTGATGACGTGGACGCTTTGCGCTCGCGCCCAGGCCACCGCGGAGAGCGGCCGGAATGGGGCTCCGGATGGCCCTGCCGAGGCGCATAGCCGCATTCTGCTGGTGCTCCCCTTCGACAACCGCACCGGGCAGCCGAGCCTGGAGTGGATTCGCGAGGCGGCTCCCGAGATTCTGAGCAGCCGGTTTGCGTCCGCTGGTTTTGCGCCCATGAGCCGCGATGACCGTCGCTATGCGCTGGATCATCTCGGGCTGCCGCAGGGGTTTCACCCCTCGCGGGCCAGTTCGCTCAAGCTGGCGGAGACGCTGGACGCCGATTCGATCATAGTGGGCAGCTATCTGACCGACGGCACCGGCATCGTGGCCGAGGCGCAGGTGGTGGACGTGCCGCGCCTGCGCATGAGCGAGGCGGTGAGCGCGCGCGGCGAGATGCGCAACCTGGTAGCTGTCTTCGACTCGCTGGCCTGGAAGCTGACCCGGCAGCTCGACCCCGGCTTCAGCGGGTCGGAGGAGACGTTTGTAGCCGCCGGCGCGGGGCTGCGCCTGGACGCCTTCGAACAGTACATCCGGGGGATAACGGAGCCCGACCAGCAGGAGCGTCTGCGCCACCTGAGGCTGGCGGTGCAGGAGAGCCCGGAGTTCGGGCCGGCCTGGATGGCGCTGGGCCGCGAGGACTATAACGGCCAGCGGTACGAAGAGGCCGCGGAGGCTTTCGCCAAGGTGGGCCGCGGCGATTCCGACGCGCTGCAGCCCGAGGTGCTGGAGGCGGGATTCTATCGCGGGCTGTCGCTGCTGTTTTCCGGCGACTACCGCCAAGCCGAGGAGGCGTTTGAAGGCGTGGCGCGCGTTCTGCCGCTGGCGGAGGTGGTGAATAACGAAGGGGTTGCGGTCAGCCGCCAGGGCCGCGACGGCATCGCGTTCTTCAGCCAGGCTGAGGCCGCCGACCCCAATGCGGCCGACTACCACTTCAACCTGGCGGTGAGCTTGAAGCGCGAGGGAAAGGCCGCCGAGGCCCTGGCCGAACTGACCCAGTGCCTGCGCTTGCGCCCCAACGATAGCGAGGCCCAGGAGCTGCTGGCGGCGTGGAAGAATACGGGCGGGTCTGCCGGAGCGGGGGCGAGTCCGGATGCGAATGGAGAGCCGGAGCTGAAGGCCGATCCGCTGGAGCGCATTGCGCGCGACTTCGACGCTGTCGCCTTCCGCCAGGCGGCGCTTATGCTGGACCAGATGGATGCCTCCCGGCTGGCCGCGCTCACGCCGCTCAAGCGGGCGCAAAAGCTGGCCGGCCAGGCGAAGGATTATCTTGATCGCGGGCTGCTGCTCGAAGCCGAGCGGCTATATCAGTCCGCCGTGGCTGCCGACGGCAGAGTCGCCGAGGCGCACGCCGGGTTGGCCGAGGTGCGCGAGCGGACCGGCGACGCCGATGGTGCGCGCAAGGAGGCCCGCGCGGCCCTGGAACTTGCGTCTTCATCCGATGCGTACATGGTGCTGGCGCGGCTGGATCTGAAGGCCGGCCGCCTTGACGAGGCAGACAAGGAAGTGAGCCAAGCCCTCACCCTGAATCCCGCCAGCCGCGCGGCGCAGGAGCTGAAGCGGCAGATTGGGGCCAGGGAAGGGCCCGGGAAGTAGGGCCGGACGGCAGGCCCTGAAGGGAGCAAGCCATGATTAAGTGCGTAAGAGGAGTCGCGGTCAGGATCGCAGCCGGTTCGGTTGCGGCAGCGTTTTTCGGGGCTTTCGGGCTGGGCTCCGCAGCGCCTTCCCCCCAGCAGCCGCTCGTCGAGAAGTTCGTGCTCTCCGACACCATCCAGCCGGTCAGCGCGGGCGAGCTCGACCGGGCCATTGCGCAGGCCAACTCCGAGGGCGCCCAAGCCTTGCTGATCGAGTTGGATACGCCGGGCGGGTTGCTGGACTCGACGCGCGGCATGGTGGGCGCAATCCTCGCGTCAAAGGTCCCCGTGATCGTCTATGTGGCTCCGGGAGGCGCCCGCGCCGGTTCCGCCGGCTTCTTTTTGCTGGAGTCGGCGGACGTAGCCGCCATGGCGCCCGGCACCAACGCCGGTGCGGCGCACCCGGTTCTGGAGCTTCCATTCATGCAGCCCGACGCCACCATGACCCAGAAGATCGAGAACGATACGGAGGCCTTCTTGCGCTCCTTCGTGACCAAGCGCAACCGCAATGCCGAGGCCGCTGAAGCCGCCGTTCACACCTCGCATTCTTATACCGCCCAGGAGGCCCTGGACCAGCACCTGATCGACCTGATCGCCAACAACGACTGGCAACTGCTGGCGGCGCTGGATGGGCGCACCATCACCCGCATCGATGGGAACAAGCTGACACTGCACCTGGCCGGGCCGCGAATTGAAGTCATGCGGCCCACGCTGCGCGAACAGCTGCTGAGCTGGCTGGTGAATCCCAATATCGCCCTACTGCTGCTGGTGGGCGGCGCGCTGCTCATCTATCTCGAGTTCAATGCGCCTGGCACCATCGTTCCCGGCGCGCTGGGCACGCTGATGGTGTTGCTGGCCATCTTCGGGCTGAACCTGCTGCCCATTCGCTTTACGGCTGTCCTGCTGTTGGCGGCGGCGCTGGCGCTGATGCTGCTGGAAGCCAAGTTTGGCGGCCACGGCGTGCTGGCGGTGGCCGGAATCGTCTGCCTGGCCTTTGGAACGCTCACGCTGGTTGCCGCGCCGGTGCCGGAGATGGCAATCAGCCTCGCCGTCGCTCTCGGGGTGACCGCGGGATTTGGGGCGATTACCTTCTTTCTGGCGGGGCTGGCGGTGCGCTCCCGCCGCATGAAGACCCGGCTGGGGATGGATGCGCTGGTGGGCAGCCGCGCCACGGCCATGGAACCGCTGACCCCCGAAGGCCATGTTCTTGTCGACGGAGAGATCTGGCGAGCGGTGGCGACTGAACCGGTGGCCGCCGGCAGCCCGCTACGCGTCGTGGGTCGTGAGCAGTACCTGCTGCACGTGACGCCGGCTGAGCCGCAAAGGCCGCCGGAGTCTCGCGCATAGGGCGGCTTTCCAATTGAAGGGATGCCGGAGACGCCGCGCATCTTTTTCTGCCGGCGTTGCGCATTTTTGACAGACCGGAACGACTTCGCAGGAGTACAATCCGTGCTGAGCGAGGGAAGTCCAATGCCAGTAGTTCTAGTTCTGCTAGCCATCGTCGTCCTGTATCTGATCAACTGCATCAAGATCCTCCGCGAGTACGAGCGCGGCGTCATCTTCACCCTGGGCCACGTCGGGTCAGCGCCCCTGGGCCCGGGCTTCATCTTTGTCTTCAGGCCCGTGCAGCAGATGATTCGCATCTCGCTGCGCCAGGATGTGCTCGAGGTTCCTCCCCAGGACGTGATTACCCGCGACAACGTCACCATCAAGGTGAACGCGGTGGTCACGCTCTATGTGGTCAGCCCCAACATGGCCGCCATCAAGGTGGCCAATTACGTCTACCAGACCTCGCAACTGGCGCAGACTACGCTGCGCACGGTGCTGGGCGAAGTGGAACTGGATGAGCTGCTCAGCCATCGCGACAAGCTGAACCTGCGCATCCAGTCCATCATGGACCAGCGCACCGAACCGTTTGGGGTCAAGGTCGTCTCGGTCGAAGTGAAGCAGGTGGACCTGCCCGAGCAGATGCAGCGCGCCATGGCCAAGCAGGCCGAGGCGGAGCGCGAAAAGCGCGCCAAGATCATTCACGCCGAGGGCGAGTTCAACGCCGCGCAGAAGCTGGTCGATGCCGCCACGCTCATGGCCACCGAGCCTATCACCCTGCAACTGCGCTACCTGCAAACGCTGACCGAGATTGGCGTGGAGAAGAACACCACCATCGTCTTCCCGCTGCCCATGGAGCTGCTGACGCTGCTGAATAAGATCAACCTCTCGGCTTCGCCAAAGCCGGCGGCTGCCGAGAAGCCGTAAACTAAAGCGGACAACCTCCTATCCGCCGCCCTCCCCCCGGATAGGTCCTGATGCGTGAAGTGGCAAGCCGGCGCGACGGCCGTGCGCTAGGTGTTGGCCTTGCGCGACGCGAAGATCATAGACGGGCCCTCAGGTGAATCTGCAACTTCGAGGACGGGGTATGAGGGAAGTGTTTGAAGGCAAAGAGCATGAGTGGGCCCAACCTCATCACGACGCCGATCTGACGTTGGGGCCGGTCGGGCTGATGGGCGTCCTTTTTATCCTGGCGCTGATCTGCGCGGGATTCTTCGGTTGGGGGTACGCCGTCGGCCATCGCGGTTCAGAGGATGCCTCGGGCGTCATGAAGCCCGCTCCCGCCGCGCCGGTGCCTTCGCAGGCGGGCGGCGCGCAGTCCAAGCCCCCGGCGAGTTCGCAAGCGGAGGCCGCATCGGCAGAGGAGAACGATGGCGCCGATCAGCTGGGCAACATGACCTCAACCGAGGCTTCGGATGCAGGCGCGGCTGGTATGTCGCAGGGTGCGCAGCCGTCCGGGACGACTGGTTCATTGTACGCTCAACCTGAAGTCCGCCCGGCCCTGCCTCAGGCCGCAAGTCCCCCTCAGCCGGCGGCTGGATCGGGCGGGGAGCTCAAGGTTCAGCCTGCCCTCGTTCCAACGGTTGGCTTGATGGTCCAGATTGCCGCCGTCTCCCGCCAGGAAGACGCGGAAGTGCTGGTGAGCGCCCTGCGCAAGCGAGGCTACGCGGTTACCACTCGCCGCGAAGCCGCCGACAATCTGATCCACGTGCGCATCGGCCCGTTCGCCAGCCGCGATGAGGCCAACCAATGGCGCCAGAAGCTGACGAGCGACGGCTATAACGCGATCGTGCAGCAGTAGGAGCCATGCTTCTCTATCCCCGCATCCACTCCGGCAGCCCCGAGGCGATGGCCGCCCGGACAGCCTTCATCAAGTCCTCGCGGTTGGCGAAGTTGGCCGGGAATACAGGCTCGTGGAAGACGATGTGCGCCGTGCCGGGGCGGATGCCGAAACTGCCCCTGGCCATCAGCGTCTCCGTGCCGTGGATCGAAACCGGAATGCACGGCGCGCCGGTCTGCATGGCCAGGTAGAACGGGCCTTTCTTGAAGGGCAGCAGGCGGCCGTCCCAGGAGCGCGTGCCCTCGACAAACGTGGTGATGTGGAGGCCTTTGTCCAGCAGGCGCGCCGCCGCGGCCACGCTCTCCTGCGCGCTGGCGCGGCTTCCGGTCCGGTCCACGGGGATGAACTCGCCCAGCTTGAGGCAGTAGCCGAAGACGGGAAGCTTGAACACGGAGCGCTTGGCAAAGCCGGAAGTGCGCCCCGGAATCCGCGCAATCAGCGCCGGCGGGTCCAGATTCGAGACATGGTTGGCCATGAAGATGCACGCCCGGCCGGCAGGAACATTCTCCCGCCCCTCAACCCGGATGCGGATGCCGGCCACCCGGTAGCCAACGCTGACAATCCAGCAGGTCACCGCGTAGAGCGGCCCGATGTTGCCGGTAACAACGGCCAGCGGGATGAAGATCACCGCCGCGGGAATGCTCAATACGACAATGACGACGAATACGGCGAGCGATACGATCATGAAAGTTCCGCCGGGAATCTGTGCTTCGTTTTGCGGGGTGCCCCAGGTCTCGATTTTGGGACCTGGGATAGCTTAAGCTCAAGGTACGAAATCGCCTGGTCACAGACCTAGGTCCGCATCCACTCCGGCAGCCCGGACGCGATGGCCGTGCGAACCGCCCGCATCAGCTCCTCGCGCGTGGCGAAGCCGGCCGGGTCGATGGGCTCATGAAACACCACATATGCCGGCCCGGGACGCATGCGCAGGCTGCCCTTGCCCAAAATCTTCTCCGTCCCATGGATAGAGACCGGGATGCACGGCGCGCCCGCGGCCATGGCCAGAAAGAACGGTCCTTTCTTGAAGGGCATCATGCGGCCGTCCGGCGAGCGCGTGCCCTCCACAAATGTTGTCATGTGCACGCCTTTGGCCAGCACCTGCTGGGCCGCGGCCACGCTCGCCTTGGCGTCCGCGGCGTTACCTCTGCGATCCACGGCGATGAACTCGCCCTGCCGGAAGCCGGTGCCCAGCACCGGCAGATTCATTAGCGAACGCTTCATGAAGGCCGAGGTGCGCCCCGGAATGAGCGAGATCAGCGCGGGCGGGTCCAGGTTGGAGACGTGGTTGGACATGAAGATGCACGTCCGATCCCTGGGTATAAGCTCCAGCCCGGTGACGTGGAAGCGCACCCCTGCCATCCAGCAACTGCTGGAGAGCATGAACCGCGTGCCCTTGTAAAGCGGCAGCACGTCGCCCGTCAGCCAGCACCACGGAATGAACAGTATCGCCGTGGGAATTCCGGTGATGACCATCGTGGCCATGAAGATGAGGGATGAGATCACGCCTGCCTCTTACCTTGCGCCCTGCCGTCCTCGGAAAAGCGCTCCCTGAGCCGCGCGGGCAGTTTCTCATAGATGCCGTCAAAGCCGCCATTGGAAAGTATGGCAACCACGTCGCCGGGCTCCAGCTGCGGCGCAATGCGGTTCACGATCGCTTCCACATCCGCGCAGAGTTCGGCTTCGGTTCCGTGGGCATTGAGCGCCTGGACCACGTCTTCGGGGTGCAGCCGCTCGGCGTCGGGAATGCGCTGCTGCTGATAGACGCCGGCCAGCAGGACGCGGTCGGCCAGGCGCAGGCTGGCTACCAGATCGGATTCGAGCACCTTGCGCCGCAAGGTATTCGAGCGCGGCTCCAGCACTGCCCAAAGCCGCGATTGCGGGTAGACGGAGCGCAGCGCCCGCAGCGTCTCGCGGATGGCCGTGGGGTGGTGGGCAAAGTCGTCGATGATGGTGACGCCGCCGACCTGGGCGCGCACCTCCAGCCGCCGCTTGACGCTCTTGAAGCCGGCCAGCGCCGCCTGGATCGCTTCCTTGGCGATGCCCTGACCGGCGGCCAGCGCCGCCGCGGCGGTGGCATTCAACGCGTTGTGCTCGCCGGCCAGGCCCATCTCGAATCCGGCCCACAATGCGCCGCCGCGCCAGACCTCCCAGCGGGTGAGGCCACTTTCGTGCCGCAGGTTCCGGATGCGCCAGTCCGCTTCGCCGGTAAAGCCGTAGCGCTCGACGCGGCTGAGCGCGCGGGCCGCGCACTCGGTCACGTTGTCGCTGCCGTCCCAGGCCACAATCAATCCCCGCCGCGGAACCAGGTTCACCAGCCGCTTGAACGCCGTCTTCACCGCTTCCAGGTCCGGATAAATATCGGCGTGGTCGAACTCCACGCTGGTCAGGATGAGCGCATCGGGAAAGTAGTGCAGGAACTTCGGCCCTTTGTCGAAAAAGGCCGTATCGTACTCGTCGCCCTCCACGATGAAAGTGCGCGTGGGCCGGAGCTGAAAGCTGGAGCCGAAGTTCTCCGCCACGCCGCCGATCAAGAAGGAAGGCTCCAGCGCTGGGTTCTCTCTCGATGCGAACTGGTAAATCCACGCCAGCATGGAGGTTGTGGTGGTTTTGCCGTGGGTTCCGGCCACCACCAGCGACTCGCGTCCCACGAGAAACTCCTCGCGCAGCAGCGCGGCCATGGAGGTGAAGGGAATGCGCTCGTCGAGCACGCGCTCCACTTCGGGATTGCCGCGGGAGAGCGCGTTGCCGATGACCACCAGGTCCGGGGCGGGCGAGAGATTGGATTCGGCGTAGGGCTCCAGGATGGGAATGCCGAGCGAGCGCAGCAGATCGCTCATGGGCGGATAGGCGGCCTTGTCGGAACCGGTGATGCGGTGGCCCCGCAACTGAAGCAGCCCGGCCAGCGAGGCCATGGCCGTGCCGCAAATGCCGCTGAGGTGAATGTGCCGGGATTGCAAAGTCATCGCGCCCTCTCCGGCCGATTCCAATGTCGCCACATTTTCTGACTATTTTTTCCCATCCTCTAATCCCTAACCCCTATTCCCTATCACGGTTGCAGCAGCCGCAGTTCGGCCTCGTCGGTCATGTGCAGTTCGGCTTCCACGCCCAGAGTCAGCGTCACGTTCCCCTGCGAAACGTGCCCGCTGCGCAGGCCGATGACGATGGGTCCATCGAAGTCCTCAAGGACGCGCAGAATCACCTCATCGAGCAAATTGGGGGCCGCTCCGGGGGAAGAGCAATCGAGCATCTCGCCGAAGACGATGCCGCTCACGCCCGCGAGCTTGCCGGCCTGGCGCAGTTGCCAGAGCATGCGGTCGATCTGGTAGGGCTTGGCGCCCGTGTCCTCAAGAAAGAGCAGCTTGCCTTCGGTCCGCGGCTCATACGGCGTGCCCAGCAGCGAAACCAGGATGCTGAGGCAGCCGCCATACAGGATGCCGCGAACCGGGCTGAAGATCCGCCCCGATCGCAGCACGCGCAGTCCCTCCGCCTGCCCCAGGCTGTAAGGCTCTCCGGCCAGCGCCGCCCGAAAGCTGGGCAGATGAATGCCCTTGTCGCTGGAGAAATCGGCCGCGACCATCGGTCCATGAAAAGCCGGCAGTCCCAGCCGGTCGAGCAGATGCAATTGAATTCCCGTCAGGTCGCTATAGGCGAAGAAGGGCTTGGGGTGGCTGCGGATCAGCTCCAGATCGAGGCCGTCGAGCAGGTAGTTCGAGCCGTAGCCGCCGCGCAGGCACGCCACCACGCTCGTCTCCTTGTCGGCGAAGGCATGATGCAGGTCTTCCAGCCGCTGCGCCTCGGTTCCGGCAAAGTAGAGCGGTCCCTTCTGGAAGGCGTGGTGCGCCAGCCGGGGCAGGAAGCCCAGCGCGCGCAACCGTTTCAATCCCCGTTCGGCAACCTCCAGCTTGGCCGAGGCCGCGGGCGCCACCACGCTCACTCCGGCGCCCTGAGCTACGGGTGCGAGCTTCAGCAGCGGAACCGGCTCCGGATTCGGATTGGGATCGACGGCCGTCATATCTACCACGCCTCGCCCCGGGCAATCAGAGTCGCCGGACCGGTAAGATAGAGCTTTTCGCCAGGACCTTGCCACTTGACGGTCTGCGCGCCGCCGGGGGCGACGACCTCCAACTCACTTTCCGCGCCATACACGCCGATCATCGCGGTAGCCGCGGCGGAAGTGCCGGTGCCGGAGGAGGTTGTTGGTCCTACGCCGCGCTCGAAGATACGCAATGCTACCTGATGGATCGGCTCCGATTCGCTCCCGAGGATATGGACGAACTCGACATTCGTTTCTTCGGGGAAGTCGGGATGATGGCAGATTTCTTCGCCGATTTCGTCCCAGGTGCGGTCGGCGATGGAGAAATCCAGCCGGGCAAGGGAGCGTTCACTTGCGTCGAGGGGGTGTGCCCCGTCCTCAGCAAAGACGCCTATCTGTGGCCGGCGCTCAGGCTCGGGAAGTACGATCACGAAATGGGGATTGCCCATGGCAACGAAGACTCCATCGATCCGGTTTCCGTCGGCCAGTTCCAATGTGCGCTTCTCGAATTCGGGGACTCCCATGTCGGTCGTGATCAGCACCGTTGGCCCGTCGATCTCCGAATCGCGAAACTCCTCGATGGTGCACAGGCGCAACCCGGCGTCGGTCGCAATCTCCAGCGCGTCGCCCGGCTGGGAGCCGAGCGCTTCGGCCATCCATGCGGCCACGCAGCGCGTGCCGTTGCCGCTTATCTCGGCCATCGATCCGTCCGCATTGTGCAGCCGGATGCGGCCCGACCTGGGCCCGGTCCAGGCAAAGAACTCGATCCCGTCGGCGCCGATGCCGGTGTTGCGCGCGCACAGCCGCCGCGCCAGCTCTGCCCAATCGGTGTCGCCGGCCGCATCTTCCGTCACGATGAGAAAGTCGTTGCCGCACGCATGGGCCTTGGTGAAGGGAATCAATCTTCCTCCAGATCGCGGAAGGTCAGCAGCGCGTCGATGCCGGGCTCGGCCAGCAGCTTCCCGCGCAGGCGCTCATGCTGCCTCTTTGTAACCGCTAGTGGGAAGCTCACTCGCTGGAGTTCGCCGATGGCATCGCTCTCCACCCCCGTCAGCCGTTCGCCCGCCGCGTCCATCGCCTTCAGAATCGACTCCATCATGAGGGTTTGGTCGCGCCCGCGGGCCTCGTAGACCAGCGAGTAGGCCTTCAGGTTGGCGCGCCGCTCCAGAAAGCCGACCACCTCCAGCGCCAGAATCACAACCATCGCCGCCACCGCCGCCGCGCCATACAGTCCCGCGCCGCAGGCCATTCCGATCGAGGCCACCACCCAGATGCTGGCCGCGCTGGTCAGCCCGCTGATACGGCTGCGGTTGTGCAGGATCAGTCCCGCGCCCAGAAAGCCGATGCCCTGCACAATGTTCGAGGCCACGCGGCCCTTGTCCGGGTTGGTGTCGCCGGCCAGCACCGCCGACAGGAGCGTGAAGAACGCGCTGCCCATGCAGATGAGCAGGTTGGTGCGCACCCCCGCGGCCTTGCGGTTGAACTCCCGTTCCAGGCCCACCAGCGCGCCCAGCGCGCAGGCCAGCAGCAGGCGGGCGATGGCGTGGTTCACCACCACAATCTGTTGCAGGCGGTCGAAGCTGAGGGGTTGCGCGAACTGCGCCAGGGCCATGCTCATCGAGGTTCCTTGCCCGATGCTATCACTGCGCGGGCGGGTTTGTTGAGGGGTGCTGTTCATGCCCGCGGCCAGTTTCCGGCTTGCCGGTCACCCGTCTGCGCTTCAGGAACCGGGGGGGCCGGGTGAAAGGGCGATTTGGCACTCGTCGCAAACACCTTACCAGATGCTTGGCACCAGCTTGTATTTCACCCTGCGTGCATACTCGGCATAGCCATCTAGTTCATTGTGCAGCGTACGATCCTCCAAGGCCGTCCGCAGCACTGTTACGGCGGCCGTCACCGTGGCGGGGACAAAAGCCCATCTGGAATTTAAGATCAGCGGTGTGACGAGGGTGAACGCGCAAATGCCGGTGTAACCCGGATGCCGCACAAATCGATAAGGCCCACCCGTAACGACGACATGCCCCCGATCTTTCTGGATGCGAACCACAGAAGAGAAGAACTTGTTGGAATGCATAGCCCATGCGATGAGAGCGATGGCAAACACAGCTCCAACAACACCTGAAATGAACGCCAAGGCGCCCATGCCGGGCGACCAGTGAAGACGGAAATCGAGCCCCGCCGTGATCCAAGTTGCCACGGGTCCCAATAGAACAACAAAACAAACGAGTGGCTTATCCCAGCCCTTGCCTGCCTTGGTATTCCTGCGCTCGGCGAGCAGCTCGGGATTGCGCCAAAATAGAATCGAGCTCACAATGCCGGCGGCAAAGTTGATTCCCAAGAACACCCAGGCATTCGACCAATGCAAGCGCCCGGACGATCCGAAAAGACACAGCGACGTCATGGCCAGGCTAAGGGCTATCGGGACAGACTGTCTCAGAATCGGAGTGTGCATCGCTCTTTCGTTCACCACATCCTCGATTATCTTCGAAGGGTCCTCTTGCCGTGGGGAACTGCGCTGGGAGAGCCGTGATGTGGTTTCCCCTTTGCGGCCCGAACCGGATCGGATGCTGAATCTTATCTCAGAATCTGCGGCAGGGTATAAATCGTCTTGCGACCCTACACACAGCATGACGTGATTCCATGCGGTTCCACGTATCTCTCGCCTTTGGCCGTGGCATCTCCAAGACGCCGGGCGCCCCGGAGCCTACCTCGGGCTTGCCGAAGAATATAGAGCGCGAGCGCACAATGGTCTCATGCGATTCCTCCAACCACACGAATGGCCTTCGCGCCGCAAGGAACCCTCATGCCCGTTCTCATCGCTCGCCGTGTCAGCTATCTCCCCGGCTCAAAATGTCAACCATCCCCCCGGTCCGTACCCCCCCGGGAACTACCCCTACCCCCCTGCCCCTCCGGGAGCCCCTTTTCCACCCGAAATATGCTAGTAAGTCATTCTGAATCAGTAGGATAGGAATTCCACCAGTTAATCGATCAGTAAACAGAACGGGCAGTTTTTGAGCCTTTTTGCAGCTGGAAATGCCCCTTCGCCGACAAAAAAACGCGATCCAGCGACCTTTTTGAACGGGATTCCAGCCCCGGAGATTGCCCGGCTTCGGAGATTGACGCATTACCTATCTCTGTTGAGCCGGCGGCGCATCGGAGACGTAAATCGTAGCCGCCGGCTGGCCGGGGGCTGTGAAGCGGCGCAGCGCGGTGAGACCGGCGGGGTGCGCCTGCACGGCGCGGTCGATCTGGTCGCCGTCGAAGGCCAGCACGATGGCCGCATGGGCAGCGGGCGCGGCGAGCGCGGCGCTGTAAAACTCCTTGTCGCTCTCGTTGACGGTCTGGCGCAGCGGAATCCCGGTGAAGGCGACGATCTCGGGATAGACCGAAGTGTTCATAAGCACCGCGCCGCCCGGCCGCTGGGCGACGAGCGCGCGCAGAACCGGCGGAATCTGCTCGTCGAAGGGCCGGCGCGCCTCGATGTTCTTTGTGCCTTCGACGTAGGTGAGCGGGCGTTCGCGCACCATCTGGACGGCATTCAGGGCGATCACCGCCAACAAGGCGCCCACTGTGCACTGTACCCAGCGACGCTGTAACTCGCCGGTCTTGAACTCGCGGACGGCGGCGATAAGAAACTGCGCGGCAAAACCGACGCCCAGCGCCAGGGCGGGCAGGAGTTCCATCCCGTAGCGCGAGTTGTACCAGGAGTGGGGCCACCAGACGGGCAGAAAGATGGGCACCGATCCGTAAGCCACCGAATACGCATAGAACGGAACCGGCAGCCAAAGCAGCAAAGTCCACGCAAACGCCCGGCGGCGCGCCGTGAGCCAGGCACACGCGCTGCCGAAGAGGCTCACTGCCAGCAGCAGGTTGCCCCATGCCGCCGCGGCGGCGTCCATCTCCGCTGCCTTCATGAAGAAGATCAGCGCCACCCATGGATTGTGCCAGCCTGGGTGCGGCGGGAATCCGGGCGCGGAGGTCCGCGCCTCGATGGCCTGGGCGGAGTAAGGCCCGCGCAGGAAGTAGAGCCAATCGCCGAAGGCCGCGGCGTTGTAGATGAACCATACAACCGGCGCGGCCACGAGCAGAGCGCTTGCCAGCCAGAAGGCGCGGGAACGCAGCCCGCCGCGGCGGGTGAGCGTGAGGCCGACGCATCCCCAGGCCAGCAGCGCCATTACCCAGCCGTCGTAGCGCGTATAGATGGCGGCTACGAGTCCGGCGGCGATCAGCCAGAGCGACCGCGGCGAACTCCGCGAATCGCCGTCCAGGCTGACCCGCCACTCCACCAGCCAAACGGCGATCCAGATGGTCTCGCACATAAAGAGCGGCTCGGTCATGGCCGTGGTTTGCAGGTAGAGCAGATTGGGATTGGCGGCGAAAGAGGCCAGCGCCAGGGCGGCCGAGGCGGGCGGGAACCAGCGGCGCGCCAGCCGGTAGAGGCCCGCGCACCCGGCGAGATATGCCAGCGCCGAGGGAATCGCGCCGGCGATCCCGTTGGCCCACCAACTGTAGACCTGAACAAAGGGAATCAGAAGCAGGTGAGGCAGCGGCAGCCACACTGAGCCCAGCTGCGTGAAGCCCGGCCTGTGCGAATCGAAGACCCGCCGCGCAATGTGCAGGTGGGCAACCGCGTCGCCGTAGTTGAGCATGGCTCCATGCCGCCAGCTCCAAGCGAGGGCCGCCAGCGAAGCCGCCGCGCACGAAGCCAGCAAGGCCAGCCACTCCGCGCGCGAGATGGGCCTCTCAGTCAAGGTGGGTCAACTCGCGGAAGACAGTGAAGCGGTCGTCGATCTCCTGGCGGGTAAGCTGCTGCAGCCGCTCGGTGCCGAAGCGCTCGCAGGCAAAGGAGCCCATCACGCTGCCGTAAAACATCGCGCGCCTGTAGGCGGCCGGAGTGAGTTCGCGTTGCGAGGCCAGGTAGCCGAAGAACCCGCCGGCAAAGCTGTCACCCGCGCCGGTGGGATCAACTACCTCCTCCAGCGGCAGCGCCGGCGCACGGAGCTCTGCTCCTTTGCCCTTTGGAGCAGATTTGTGGAAGAGCGTCGCACCATACTCGCCGTGCTTGACCACCAGCGAACTCGGCCCCAGCGCCATCACCGCCCGGGCCGCCTGGACGAGGTTGCTGTTGCCGGCGAGCATCTTAGTCTCGGTGTCGTTGATGAGCAGCACATCCAGGCCCTTGAGCACTTCGAGCAGCGCCGCGCGATGATCCTTGATCCAGTAGTTCATCGTGTCGCCGGCGACCAGCCTTACCCCGGGCATCTGTTCGCGCACCCGCCGCTGCAGGACGGGATCGATGTTGGCCAGAAAGAGAAACTCGGAGTCGCGATAGGCCTCGGGTATCTTCGGCTCGAAGGCCGCAAAGACGTTCAGCTCAGTGTTATGCGTCTTGGCCTCGTTCAGGTTTTCGAGGTAGGAACCTTCCCAGAAGAAGCTTTTGCCTGCTGCCCGCTCGATGCCGCGCGTGTCGATCGAGCGCGCGTCAAAGACCGCTTCCTGCTCGGGGCCGAAGTCCTCGCCTACCACGGCGATGACGCGCACATCGGTAAAGAAGCTGGCGGCTAATGAAAAGTAAGTCGCCGCACCGCCCAGGCAGCGCTCGCGCCGGCCAGCCGGGGTTTCGATCGAATCGTAGGCAACGCTGCCCACTACGGTAATCGCCATTTGCCTTCCTCTTAAAGCATCAAAATATCGCGTTGAACGTCGTCCGGAACGGCTACCTGAGTTTTGACCTCGACATAGCGCACTTTCCATGAGTTTGTTAAGAAGAGCCGCTCCGAGGCGAGCGCTCTTCCGCCAGCTCCATCATAGTTCTCCATACGGCGATCCATCGGTCGCCTTGCTTCCGAAAGACCCAGAGATCGCGGCCAAATGAGGCTTCGCGATAAGTGGCGCGTTCATAGAGCATCCTGAAACGGAATGTGGCGACAGCACAATCTCCTATGACGTCGATGTTTTCATCACTTTCCTCGTACTCGATCACGCGAGCGTTTTCGCAAAACTCGACGAAACTGGCTACAAGAGCATCCCGGCCGCGAATGGATCCCTTGAACCCTGGGAAGGCCATCGTGATTTCAGGATGAAGGTGACCCAACATGGACGAAGGGTGGCCTTCACGCCAAGAGGCATTTATCGATGCTAGAACGGCATGAACTTCTGAGTTGAAACTGGCCATTCCGGTTCCTCCGGCTCTGATGACGTTGTAATCGAGAAACAAATTGCAAAACCGGAAACCTAAACGGGCTAATCCTGCGCCTACCACCCCAGGTACTTCCCAAACAACAGCTTCAGTCTTTCCTTCGCCGCCGCCGGAATCGCGTCCGGCTGGGTCAGGACGGCAAACTTTGCCGCCGAGGCGCAGGCGCAGTTGCGTTCGTGCGGCATGGCGGCAACAGCAGCCTTCACCACCTTGGCGGCGTTGTCGGCGTTCTTATGCAGCACGGCCACAATCTCCTCGATGGTGACCGCGTCGTGGCCCTCGCGCCAGCAGTCGTAGTCGGTGACCATGGCCACGGTGGCGTAGCAGATCTCCGCCTCGCGGGCCAGCTTGGCCTCCTGGAGGTTGGTCATGCCGATCACGTCCGCGCCCCAGCTGCGATAGAGATTCGACTCGGCGCGGGTGGAGAACTGCGGGCCCTCCATGCAGACGTATATGCCACCCGGCTTGCCCACCACGCCCACCGCGGCGCAGGCCTCGGCCGCGGCCCTGGCCACCGTGGCGCACACCGGATCGGCAAAGGCCACGTGGCCCACAATCCCCTCGCCGAAGAAGGTGGAGACACGATGAAAGGTGCGGTCGATGAACTGGTCCGGGATGACGAAGTCGGTGGGCTTGTGTTCCTCTTTGAGCGAGCCCACGGCCGAAACGGAGACGATGCGCTCCACGCCCAGCTTCTTGAAGGCGTAAATATTCGCGCGGAAGTTCAGCTCCGAGGGCAGGATGCGATGACCGCGCCCATGCCGGGCCAGAAACGCCACGCTGCGGCCCTCCAGCTCGCCCAGCACAAAGGCGTCGGAGGGCGCGCCGAAGGGCGTCTCCACTCGTTCCTCGCGCACATTGGTAAATCCGGGCATGGAGTAAAGCCCGCTGCCGCCGATGATGCCAATCTCCGCCTGAGCCACTGCCCGCTCCTTTTGTCCCTGCGGCGTGCTGTTCGCCGGTCCGCCGCGCCTGCCTTCGGCAAACATCCCAGTATAAAGGCCGGGCGCGGCCGTAGCCCGGCGGCCGCCCGCGCGCGTATACTCTCCGGCAAGGCTCGCCATGGACTTAACGGATTTCGTGCTTCCAAACTCCCTGCAAAACGCGGCCGTCCTAACCGTCATCCTGGCCTTCGTTGGCTACCTGACCACCTTCATGAGCGCCCGGATGCTGGAGCGGCGGCGCGACAAGCTCGACCTGGTCAACCGGCGGCTCAACGAGTTCTACGGCCCGCTCTATGTCGCCTCACAGGCGGGCACCATCGCCTACCGCTCGCTGCTCAAAAAGCAGGGCAAGACGCAGAGCTTTCCCATTCTCGACGACGAGATGAAGGAGTGGATGCTGTGGATGACCACCATCTTCATGCCCCTCAACGACGTGCGCGAGAAGATCATCATCGAGAAGGCCTACCTGATCGTCGAGGAACAGATGCCGCATTGCCTGCTCGACTTTGTCACGCACGTGGTGGGCTACAAGGCAGTGCTGGCCAAGTGGTCCGAAGGCGACTATAGCGAGCGCCGCTCGACTATCGGCTGGCCGCCCGAGTTCGATGTCTATGTGGAGCGCTCCTATGCCGCGCTGAAGGCCAAGCAAACCCGGCTGCTCCACAGCGGTCTCTGGAGGCTGTGGCACCGGATCGTCGATCGCAAAAAGCGGTAGCTCACACGGGCTCCGGCAGTCCCAGGCGCTTCCACAGGCGCAAAGTCGGAGCGGCTTGGTTGACGGTATAAAAGTGCAGGCCGGGCGCGCCGTTCGAGAGCAGGGTTTCGCAGAGGCGGGCGACCACGTCCAGGCCGAAGTCGACGAGCGCGGGCTTGTCGTCCTCGAGTTCTTCCAGGCGCAGGCGCACCCAGCGCGGCAGGTCTGCGCCGCAGCCGGCGCAGAAACGCACCGTGTTGGCGAAGCCGGTGATGGGCAGAATGCCCGGCACCACCGGAATCGCGATGCCGGCTTTGGCGCAGCGCTCCATGAAGTCGAAGTAAGCGCCGGGGTTATAGAAGAGCTGGGTAAGGGCGCCGTCGGCGCCGGCCTCCACCTTGCGGCGGAAGTGATCGAAGTCCGCGCCGGGGCTCGCCGCCTGCGGGTGCATCTCGGGGTAGGCGGCCACTTCGATCTTGAAGGCGTCCCCGCAGGTCTCGCGGATGAAGCCGACCAGCTCGTTGGCATAGTGGAAGTCGCCCGGCGCGGAGGGGCTCATGGCCGTGGCCGGCAGATCGCCGCGCAGGGCGACGATGCGCTCGACGCCCGCTTGCCGGTAGCGCTCCAGCAGGGCGGCGATGTGAGCGCGCGTCGAGCCCACGCAAGTCAGATGCGGCGCGGCCTCCACTCCGCTGTGCCGGGCCACCGCCATCATCGTTTCGTAGGTACCCTCCTGCGTGGAGCCGCCTGCGCCGTAAGTGATGGAGAAATAGCTGGGCCGCACCGCGGCGAGCTGGCCGATGACAGACGGGAGCTTGGCCACGCCTTCCGGCGTGCGCGGAGGGAACAGCTCGAAAGAGAAACTCAGCGGCGAAGCCATGCGTGCAACCCCAAAGAAAGAACTGAAGAGCGTGGTACCCCACCCTAGCCGCAACAGCAAAGACGCGGCGAGCGTGGGGCACCCGTAAGCTTATACCAATCGTGAAAACCCAGGAAACCACAAGAAACCAACCCTATTGCTGGCCCCTGATCCCTGATCCCTGACCACTAGTACCTGTAATTCTCCGCCTTGTAAGGCCCTTCCACCGGCACGCCGATATAGTCGGCCTGGCGCGCAGTCAAAGTGGTCAGCTTGACGCCGATCTTCTCAAGATGCAGCCGCGCTACTTCTTCGTCCAGCTTCTTGGGCAGCACGTAGACGCCGATCTTGTAACTGTCGCGGTTGGCCCACAGGTCGAGCTGCGCCAGCGTCTGGTTGGCGAAGCTGTTGCTCATCACGAAGCTGGGATGGCCTGTGGCGCAGCCCAGGTTCACGAGGCGCCCCTCGGCCAGGATGAAGATGCCGTGGGCAGGCTGGCCGGGACCGGCGGGAAAAGTGTAGAAATCCACCTGCGGCTTGATATTCAGCTTGGTAACTCCAGGCTCGGCGTTCAGCCGGTCCATCTGAATCTCGTTGTCGAAGTGGCCGATGTTGCAGACGATGGACTGATCCTTCATCCGCTTCATGTGCTCGAGGGTGACGATGTCCACGTTGCCGGTGCAGGTGACATAGATGTCTCCGCGCCCCAGCGTCTCTTCAACGGTGGTAACCTCGAAGCCCTCCATGGCCGCCTGCAGCGCGTTGATGGGATCGATCTCGGTGATGACCACCCGCGCGCCCATGCCGCGCAGCGAATGAGCGCAGCCCTTGCCTACATCGCCGTAGCCGCAGACCACCGCAACCTTGCCCGCGACCATCACGTCGGTGGCGCGCTTGATGCCGTCAGCCAGCGACTCGCGGCAACCATAGAGGTTATCGAACTTGGACTTGGTCACCGAGTCGTTCACATTGATGGCCGGAACCAGCAGCTTGCCCTGCTCCAGCATCTTGTAGAGCCGGTGCACGCCCGTCGTGGTCTCCTCCGAAACGCCGCGCCACTCCTTCACCACCTTGTGCCAGTGCTCGGGGTCTTCGGCATGAACCTTCTTCAACAGGTCTTTGATCACCCGCTCTTCGTGGCTCCCCGACGGCTCGTGCACCCAGCCGTGGCCCTCTTCCAGCTCATAGCCCTTGTGGATGAGCAGCGTCGCATCGCCGCCGTCGTCCACCACCAGTTGCGGGCCCTTGCCGCCCTTGTGGCTGAGCGCCTGCCAGGTGCACCACCAGTAGTCTTCGAGCGTTTCTCCTTTCCACGCGAAGACCGGAACGCCGGTGGCCGCAATGGCCGCCGCCGCGTGGTCCTGGGTGGAAAAGATGTTGCAGCTCGCCCAGCGAACCGTGGCGCCCAGGCTCACCAGGGTCTCGATCAGCACCGCCGTCTGGATGGTCATGTGCAGCGAGCCGGTGATGCGCACGCCGGCCAGCGGTTTCCCCGCCGCATACTTGTTGCGGATCGACATCAGGCCCGGCATCTCTTGCTCGGCGATCGTGATCTCCTTGCGGCCCCAGTCGGCCAGGGCCATGTCGGCTACCTTGTATCCCAAATCCGTGATTTCGAGGGTTGAGCTTTGCATTCGGATTCTCCTTATATCGTCAAATCGTGATATAATGATATGTATCAGAGTTTCACCATGCCGTCAATCGTAAAGATTCTTCGCGTCGTCGCCGATCCCAGCCGCCTGCGCATTCTTCTGCTCCTGCGCGGCGAGGAGCTCTCCGTGGCCGAGACGCAGGAGATTCTGGCCATGGGCCAGAGCACCATCTCCACGCACCTCTCGCAGTTGAAGCAGGCCGGACTGGTGGAAGACCGCCGCGCCGGCAAGAGCAGCCTTTACCGCTTGACCAGCCCCGCGGGCAGCAGCCCGTTGGATGAGATCCTCGCGAGGGCCGAAAAGGAGATTCCCGAAGCCGCCGGCGACCAGGCCGCCATTCGCAGCGTGGTGAGGAAGCGCCAGGACAAGATGCGCAGCTTCTTTGACAGCGTGGCCGGCCGCCTGGGCAAGGACTACGTTCCGGGGCAGTCGTGGAAGGGCGTGGCCGAGGCTCTGCTGCGGCTGATGCCTCCCATGGTCATCGCCGATCTGGGCGCCGGCGAGGGAGCCTTTGCCCTGCTGCTGGCCGAGAGCGCGAAGAAGGTGATCGCCGTCGATACCTCCGCCAAGATGATCGAAGTGGGCCGCGAGCAGGCCCTCCGCCACGGGATCGGGAAAGTCGAATTCCGCCTTGGCGACATGGAGGAGGTTCCCATCGGCGACGGCGAGACCGATCTGGTCTTCTTCTCCCAGTCCCTCCATCACGCGCTGCATCCCGAGCGGGCGATTCAGGAGGCCTGGCGCATCCTCCAGCCCGGAGGCCGCGTCGCGATCCTCGATCTGCTCAAGCACCGCTTTGAGGAAGCCCGCGAACTCTACGCCGACGAGTGGCTGGGCTTCAGCGGGCCGGAGCTGGAAGCCATGCTGGAGAAGGCGGGCTTCACGCAGGTGCAAACCTCCGTTGTTCACAAGGAGCCTGAAACTCCGCAGTTCCAGACGCTGCTGGCCGTCGGCAGCAAGACCGGCCAGCCGCCTGTGGTGAAAGCCCGAATGGCTGCGAAACTCCCCTCGGGGACTAAAGCCCAGCGTTGATTCTATTGCGTTTGTGGCACGACTCAAGTCGTGCCCTTTCAAAACCCGATCCCCAACACGGGCTGTTAGCGCAGGCGTGGCTGGCTCTCCGCCGCCAGCAGCATCCGTTTGCGCTCCACACCCCAGCGATAGCCGGTAAGCGCGCCGCTGGCTCCCACGACGCGATGGCACGGGACGACCAGGGCCACGCGATTCGTGGCGCAGGCGCGGGCCACGGCGCGCGCGGCCCTGGGATCGCCCAGCTCCCGCGCCAACTGGCTGTAGCTGCGCGTCTCGCCCCGCGGAATGTCCGTGAGCGCCCGCCAGACGCGGAGCTGAAAGGCCGTGCCGCGCAAGTCCAGAGCCAGCTCCGGCCCTGAATCCGGCCCGGACCCGCTCGCCTGGACCACCTGGGCAACCGCCGCGTCCACCAGCCCTGCAAGGGATGGATCGAACCGCAGCTCGGCCAGCGGAAACTCCGCCCGCAGGCTGGCCTCCGCCTCGGAGGCCGTTGCCCCCAGCGCCAGCCAGCACAAGCCGCGCTCCGTCGCTCCGGCGATCACCCAACCAAAGGGTGAAGGGCTGGAGGCCCAGGCGATCCGCTCGCCGCGCCCTCCCTGCGCGAAGCGGCCCGGCGTCATTCCCAGGGCCGCTCCCTCGTAGGCCCGGCTCGACGAGCCGAATCCAGCCTCATAGATCGCATCCGTCACATTGCCTCCCTGCCTGAGCGCGCCGCGCAAGCGGGCAGCCCGCAGCGCCCGCTGGTATTCGAGCGGGGTCACGCCCATCTCCCGCTTGAAGAGCCGCTGCACCGTGAAGGGGCTCAATCCCGCCACGCGCCCCAACTCCATGAGCGGCGCGGCGCGGTCGAGGTTGGCCTCAATGTGCCTGCGAACCGCCTCCAAAGGGCTGCCGCGCGTAGTTCCGGCGGGGCGGCAGCGCCGGCAGGGGCGAAACCCGGCCGCGCGCGCCTCATCCGCCGAGCGGAAGAAGCGCACGTTGGCCCGCAGCGGCCTGCGGCTCGCGCAACCGGGGCGGCAGAAGACGCCCGTCGTCGTGACCGCATAGAAGAACGCAGCCGCCGGATCGCGCGCGAGAACCTGCCGCCAGGCAGCCTCGGGGTCGATCTCCGGACCCGCCGCCAAACTGGAGGCCGAAGGCCGCTCGCGCCCGCCTGTCCTCTGAGAATTGCCCTTCATGAGAACCATCGTCGCCGATCCCTGGCCCGGCGCGCTATCCGATTCTTGCTCGCAATTCCGATTTTCGGCCGGCCGCTCGGGACTTGAAACGCTGCTGAGCCTGCCCTGAGCTTGCTCCCAACCGCCAGCAAGGGAAGGGCATCGCATTTGCATCGCCTGCAACATCTTCCGCACACCAGGTAATTGATTGGCTGGATCTTGCCGATGAAAGCCGTAAGGGAGTGCACGGCACGGCGCCGGCGTCTTCCCATGCAGCGGCATGGGAGCCGGAAATTGGCGCCCGGTTGCCGAGCACTCGCCCGGGGGCGCACCGCGCGATGGAAGCAAAGAAACAATGCGCTTACAACCAGACCAGGGGACGTTTTCTCGGCTTGGATGTCGATGCCGGAGATTTCTCCGTCGCCAGTCTCGGCGATCGGACGCCGGCGCTCACACCCAAATCCGGCGCGGGCCTCTGGATTGTTCCTTTCAGGGGAATCTCCCCGGCATCGGTGCGCGCTCCGCTCGATCTGGTGTATCTCGATCGGAACTGCGAGGTTATCGATGTAGTCGAGTCCTTCCCCCTCTCCCGAGGCTTGCCTTCGATCGAACCCGCCGCCAGCGTTCTCGCGCTGCCAACCCGCACCATCGATTCCACGGAGACCCAGGCCGGCGATCGCCTGGTGCTTTGCGCTCCCGAGGAGATGAAGTGGCGGCTGAAGGAGTTCCCCGGTCCAAGCCCGCCCGTGCGCGCGCCGAAATCTGCCCCTCACCGGAAGCAAGAGCCGATTCCCGGCAGCATTCTCAATCTGGCGCAGCGGGAGAATCGCCCGGAGCCGGAACCTGCCGTTAGGGAGCTCCCCCAGTCCCGGCCTGCAAACGGAAACGGCCCCGTCGAACCGGAAATCAAGAGCGTGAAGCTCGCGAAGAGTTGGCTGCAACGCTGGTTGAATCCCGATCCCCCCGATCTGAGGAAGACTCCGCGGGAATCTTTGCCCGGCCTCGCAGCCCATTTCTGGACAGGGGGCGCGCCGGAGGAGCACCGCATCCGCGATATCAGCGCCAGCGGTCTGTACGTGATCACGGAGGAGCGCTGGTACCCTGGCACCGTGGTCAGAATGACCCTCACGGATTCCGCGCAGCCGATCGTCGAGCGTTCCATCACCGTGAATGCCAGCTCCGTCCGCTGGGGAAACGACGGCGTTGGCCTCCATTTTGTCGTTCATGACGCCAAAGACATGCGGCGCGGGCAGATTCCCCAGGTGAATGCCGTGAATGGAAAGGAACTCGATCAATTCCTGCGGCTGATGAGAAACGGCGGGAACTGAGGTCTCTTCACGGATGGTGCAAAGTCATGGGCGGCCCGCCGCTTCGGCTGCGCCCCCGACCTCGCCTTCGCCGCGGCGAACGGCAAGTTTCTCTCTTGGCCCGCAACTGCTTTTTCTCTTTGGAGACTCTGAAGAACTCCCCAATCCATGGCTCATGCGGGTAATGTGGATACAGGAGGGAGAGCGGGGATTGGGTCGAAGCCATTCGATTTGAACGGCAGAGTTGCGGTGGCGACCGGCGGCAACACGGGGCTGGGACACGCGATCGTGCTGGGCCTGGACGAGGCCGGAGCCGACGTTGTGGCCAGTTCCCGGCGGCTGGAGCAGGAGGTGAATGCGGCCGGGATTACGCACAAGGCGCATGTGCTGGAATTGGACGAGGCCGGCTGGCGGCGGGTGATGGAGACCAGCCTGACGGGAACGCTGCGCGCTTGCCGGATCTTCGGGTGCCCGTATCCCGGGGGGTGACCGGACGAGTAATATTCCGGCTGGCTTTGATCTGCCGCGCCAGCGGGTCTCTGAAGCTCAAAATCGTATGACCTTGCAACAAGATGCGAGAGGGACCAAGAATGCCAACCGATCGAGGAGACAATTTTGAAAGATGCTTTTGAAGTCAGGAATCCCGATTTGAATCTGAGCCCGCTGACCGGGATGACCAGGAAACACTACATCGAATGCGCCAGGTATGTGCTGCAACGGGCATTCCGGCACGTGAAGTCGTTTGACTCGCCAATCGTGTTTCCGAAGGTGCCCGGTAAGTCGTATCCGCAGCCGAATGCGCCGGAATGGCGTCATCGCTCCAACGAGTTCGAAGCGCTGGAGAGGACCTTCAATCTGGCAGCCCCGCTGATCCACGTCGATCCCGAGGTCAGCATCGGCGGCATCAGGCTGCGCGATTACTACGCCCATCAGTTCTACAATGCGATGACGCCCGGGCATGTAAACAGCTTGCCCATGCCCGAGGACCTGCCGGACGCCACCTATCAGTTCACCTGCGAGTTCGGCGGCTTGGCGAAGACGCTCTTGCTGATGCCCGATGTTCTATGGCCTTACCTGACCGAAAAGCAGCGCGATGAAATGGCCGTCGCAATTTCCAAATGGGCCCATCACCGCACAACGCAGAACAATTGGCGAATGTTCAATATCTGCGCGCTATCGCTTCTCAAGAAATGTGGATATGACATTGACGACGATTTGCTGAAAAGCCACCTGCAGTGGGTCGCATCGTATCACGCGGGCAACGGCTGGTATCTGGAGCAGAGCTACAACTACTACACCATCAGCCTCTTCGTCGTTTACGGCACCATCTGGAGCCGCGCCTTCGGCCGCGAGCACTATCCAGAGATTGCCGGCGTACTCGAAAGAAGTTTCCAGGAGCTATTCAAGACGTATACCAGCTTCTTCGGCCGGAACGGCTATATCAACATGTGGGCCAGAAGCATCTGCTACCGCCTATGGATTTCCGGCGGCTTCCCGGTGTCGTTTCTGCTCGCCTCGGAACCGCCGATCGATCCCGGTTGGGCAAGGCGGCTCTGTTCCGGATCGATTCTGCAATTCACGGGGCGGGAAGACTTTTACGAGAACGACATTCCCAGCCTTGGCTTCTATCCCCACCGGGAATTCGCGATTCAAAACTACAGTTGTTCGGCCAGCCCGTTCATCATGTTCCTGCCGTTCATCAGCCTGGCGCTGCCGGAAGATTCTCCATTCTGGACCGCGCAAGAGAACGACGGAATGTGGGAAGGATTGGGAAAGCGCTCGAAACGGACCGTGCTCGAACGGCCGGGCATCGTTCTGGTCAACCACGGCAATAGCGGCACTTCCGAGATTGTCTCCGGCAAGGTGTACGACGACGATCACAACTACTCCAAGCTGGTGTTCAACACCCATTTCCCATGGGAAGATCACAACCCGAACGGCGGCACATCGCAGGAGTACAGTTTCCGGAGCCTGGATCCTCGCGATCTGAGGGGTGTGGACATCAATTTTTACCTCACGGGACGCGCGGTCGATAACGCCGCATCGAAGAGCGCCGCCTACGTCACCTCGCAAAGCATTCTCTTCAACGGCGTGCGCGGCGGCGTGCTCTACCGCCAGTTGCTCATGCGGAAACCGCCGAACAACGGAGTCGGATACATCATCGACCTCGCGGAGATCACGGTTCCTGGAGGCGTCATCCGCGTCGACCGCTGCCGTCTGGCCTTCGAGCACGAGCTCACGCTCGGCCATTTCGGCATGCCGCATTTCAGTGGAAAGAAGGCCGAGTTGCACACTTTCGAGGACGGGATGAAGCGGGGGATCACGGCCTCGATTCCGGGCAGATCGGTGGCGATGATAGCTTACAACGGCTGGGACACGATTCAGAGCCAGGTTCACCGCGGCTTCAACGCGGAAGCGGAGGAGAGTACTGTGCTGTTCGTCCATCGCAAGCGCACCGCCAGGAACCCCGCGATGGAATTGATGATTACGGCGATGCTGCACAAGACCGATGACACTTCATGGACGCCGGAAGAATTGGATCCGGTGAGGGCTATCCGGATCATGGAGGTGACTTCTTCCGGTTCCGTCCTCGGAGCGCAGATCACGCTTGCAGATAACACGACTCACCAGGTCGACTTCAAGAATATCGACGGGCTTAAGAACTGCTGATACAGTAGGGGGAAGTTTCGGGAGTTGCCCGTTGGGATGCTCCCAAACAGCGAAAACTGGAGATGTGAAGCTTATGCAATGTGAGAAGATTCGCCGGCGTAACTTCTTGAAGACCGTGGGTGCGGCGGGCGTGTTGTCGGCGCTTCCCGAGGCGGCTTTTGGGCTTCAAGCGGGAGGCGGTTCCATCGTCCACGACGCCGTCGCGCCGGGAACCGATGCGGATGCGGCGCCAAAATACTCTATTAAGTTTGGAGTTATCGGCCTCGACCATGCGCACATCCTGGGCATTACCGCAGCCGTGATCCGCGGGGGCGGGCAGCTGGTTGCGTTCTACTCGGAGCTTCCCCAGGCGATTGCCGGCTTCCAGAAGCTCTATCCCAACGCCCGGCTGGCGAAGAGCGAGGACGAAATACTGAACGACCCCTCGATCCAACTGGTGGCGAGTGCCTCCATTCCGAATCTGCGCGCGCCTCTGGGCATTCGCGTCATGAAGCACGGCAAGGATTTCTTGAGCGACAAGCCGGCCATGACGACCCTGGAACGGCTCGCCGAAGTGCGCAAGGTATCGGCGGAGACGGGCAGAATGTTTGCCATTATGTATTCCGAGCGGCTGGAGGTGCGGGCGGCTGTGCAGGCCGGCTATCTGGTCAAGGAAGGCGCAATCGGCAAAGTGGTGCAGACGATCAACATCGCGCCCCACCAGGTGAATGCGCCCAGCCGTCCCAACTGGTTCTGGGACCCGGCCCAATACGGCGGCATCCTGTGCGACATCGGTTCGCACCAGGCGGATCAGTTTGTCTACTACACCGGCTCGACGACGGCGGAAGTGACGGCTTCGCAGATCGCCAACGTGAATCATCCCAGCCACCCAGGGTTTCAGGATTTCGGCGACATGCTGCTGCGCGGCAACGGCGGAGCCGGGTATGTGCGCGTGGACTGGTTCACTCCCGACGGCCTGGGCGTATGGGGCGACGGGCGGCTGTTCATCCTGGGCACCGAGGGTTACATCGAGCTGCGCAAGTATATCGATGTTGCCGGGAGGCCCGGCGGCAACCACCTGTTTATTGTGGACCAAAAGGAGACCCGCTACATCGATTGCGCCAAAGGCGAGCTGCCGTTTGGGCCGCAGTTCGTCGCCGACATTGTGAACCGCACTCACACCGCGCAGGATCAGGAACAGGCGCTCCTGGCCGCCGAGCTGGTGCTGAAGGCGCAAAAGAACGCCAGGGTTCTTACCTTCACCGCATAGGCCGGGATCGACAGGCAGGTGCCGGAAACCGGCCGGGAGGAGGAGTCATGACCGAAGTGAATGCCAGCGCCGGTTCTTCGCGCCGGGATTTTCTGAGGATGTCGGCGGGAGCGGCTGCCGCGGCCGGCTTCCCGGCCATCGTTCCCGCCAATGCCATGGGGCAGATCGCCCCCAGCAGCCGCATCAATGTTGGCGCCATCGGAGTGGGCCGCATCTCCCGCATCCACGATCTGCCCGGAATCTGGCAGTTCGAGCAGGCGCGGATCGTAGCCGTCTGCGATCTGGACTCCAAGCGCATGGAGGCGGGCAAGGCGCTCGTCAACGGCTTTTATGCAGGCAAGACCGGCAAGAGCTATGACGGCGTAACCGGCTACCACGACTACCGCGAACTGCTGGCCAACAAGGATATCGATGCGGTAGTGATCAGCACGCCGGACCACCAGCACGCGATTCTGGCGGTGGATGCGGTGCGGGCCGGAAAGGACGTGTACCTGCAAAAGCCTGCCTCGCTGACCATCGCCGAGGGACGCGCGATGAGCAATGCGGTGAACGCTTCGGGGCGGATTCTGCAGGTCGGCTCGCAACAAAGGTCGTGGAAGCAGTTTCACCGCGCTTGTGAACTGGTGCGCAATGGCCGCATCGGCCAGATCAAGCATGTCGAGATCGGCCTGCCCGGCGACCCCGGCGGGCCGGATGCGCCGCCCATGCCGGTGCCGCCGAATCTCGATTACGACGCCTGGCTCGGTTCCACGCCCGAGGTCTATTACACCGAGATGCGCGTGCATCCCCAGCAGAGTTTTGACCGTCCAGGCTGGCTGCGCTGCGAGCAGTTCGGCGCGGGCATGATTACCGGCTGGGGAGCGCACCATGTGGATACGGCTCACTGGGGCATGAATACGGAATACACGGGGCCGGTGGAAGTGTGGGGCGCGGCGGAGTTTCCCACCCATGGGTTGTGGAATGTCCATGGCAAGTTTCTTACTCATGCCATCTACGCGAACGGCGTCACCATGGATATCAGCGGCGTTTTTCCGAATGGAATCAAGTTCTACGGGAGCGAGGGATGGATCTTCGTCACCCGGGATGCGGAGGTTACGGCCAGCGACGCGGGAGGCAAGCCGGTTACGCTCCAGCCCCTGATGGCGAGCGACCCGAAGATTCTCGAAAGCGTGATCGGGCCGGACGAAGTTCACTTGTATCAAAGCGAGGACCAGCACGGAAACTGGCTGGAATGCATCCGGACGAGAAATGCTCCCATCGCTCCGGCCGAGATCGGCCACCGCGCCTGCTCGACCTGCCTGGTGCACCACATTGCGATGAAGACCGGGCGCAGATTGCATTGGGATCCGGTTAGAGAGCGTTTCAAGAACGATGACGAGGCAAACGGCATGTTATCCCGTCCGCAGCGTTTTCCCTATGCCATGAGCACTTAGCAGCCCGTGGTGAAGTCCAAATTGCTGAAGAACTTCCCTCAGAGGCTAGATTTGTCATCCTGAGCAAAGTGCAGCGGAGTCGAAGGACCCGCGGTTGTCCTCCGTCTTGGTGGGGCGCTGAGGGCGCCAGGCTGGGTGCGGGTGCCGCAGGTCTCGCCTTTGAGACCCGGGAATCGACGCCCTGCCTACCCCCGCCTGCGCAACTCCAGCTCCACCACGCGCAGCATCTCCGCTTCGGGAGCGGGTTTGCCGGTCCAGATTTCGAACTGGCGCGCGCCCTGCTGCACAAACATCTCCATGCCGCTGATGGTGGGAAGACCGCGCTCTTTGGCCAGCTTGAGCAGCGGCGTTTCCAGCGGGTTGTAGACCATGTCGAAGACCAGCCCGGCGTTCAGCTCATCTTCTTCAATGGGCAGAGGCTTGGGGTTGCCTTCCATGCCGCAGGGGGTGGCGTTGATGAGCACGTCGAAGCGTTCCTTGGCGAACTGTTCCCGCGTCAGCACCGTGGCTTTCGCTTCCCTGGCCAGGGCCACGGCCTGTTCGTGGATGACGTTGAAGATGAAGACCTCGGCGCCCTGATCCACCAGGCCGAAGACAGCGGCCCTCGCCGCACCGCCCGCGCCGACCACGCCAATCCTCGCGCCCTTGAGCTTGAGGCGTTTTTCGAGCGGCCTCACCACGCCGGCCACGTCCGTATTGAAACCGTAGAGCCTGCCGTCGGCCCCGGTGCGCAGCGTGTTGCAGGCGCCGATGCGGGCAGTCAGCGGGTCCATATTGGCCAGGCGGGGCACGACTTCCTGCTTGAGGGGCATGGTGACGGCCGTGCCGGCCAGCGGCAGCTCGCGCGCCAGGGTGAGCAGTTCGCCCAGCGCGCGGACCTTGAGCGGAAGCAGCACGGCGTTCACGTTTTCGCGGCGGAAGGCGGTATTCTGCATGAGCGGCGAAAGCGAGTGGGCGATGGGGTTGCCGGCCACGCCGAAGACCCGCGTCGCCTGATCCAGCTGCTCCACGCGGTAGAGATCGCGCAATGTACGGGCGGTCACCTGGCCGGGAGCCGTCGCCACTCCAGCTCCGGAGCCATCGTCGAAGGAGGCAAACGTGAAGGCCGCCCCCGCCCTCGGCCCGAGCACGCGGCTCACCAGTCCCTCCTCGCCCATGGCCATGCCCACCACGTGCGACGAGAGCGACCGCTCCTCGATCAGCCGCAGGACGGCCAGATTGTCCACCAGCGACTGCGCCGTGGAAACCACCTTGACGAACTCGGGCTGAAAAGCCTCGATGCGCCTGGCTGCATGCTCCATGTCGCCGGTCTGCGTAAAGTCGTGATAGCTGATGAGGAGCGCCGCGCCCGCCGCCCGCAGCCTGGCGCGCCACTGGGCCAGTTGCGATGGCCTGGCCTCCTCCGCCGACTCGACTTCGAGATCGGCAATCTTGCAGCCGGCCTTCGCGGCTTTCAACAGCACGTCCAGCTCCGCCGTCAGCGCCCCCTCGAAGTTGCCGCCGAACTCCTTGCGCCGGCAGGTGGCGATCGCCGTCACATCGCGGCGCGCAGCCAGAAACTCCTTCACCTTGGGCAGCGCCACGGCGGGCTTGGCCAAAGAGTCGAGGCGGAATTCAATGAACTTCGCGTCCGGCTTGCAGTCCTGGATCGCGGCCGCGGCCCGCTCGATCATCTCCGCCACCGAACCGGCCTGAACGGCCACGCACAACTTGCCGACGCGCAGCCTGGGGCCAGGCGGCGGAGGAGTGGGCACAGGCGGGTTGGAAGCGGCGCGCTGCATGGGTATCAATTGACGCATCTTAAAGGGCTTTGGCTCAGGATGCAACTGCTTCCGCAAAGAAACTTGAAGACATTGACGCTCGTTCCGCTTGAGCGGCCACACCGGCGCATCCGCGAGCCGAAGTGGGAGCTTCGACCCCTGGCCCAAGTGCCCCGGCTTCGTCCCCCGCGGCAGATGAAGCCAGAGAGTTGCCCGATTCAGAAGAGATTCTTCAGGTTGCGGCGTCCGTCCATGATTCTTACAATTTCCACTTCCCCGATGCTGCCGTCGTCGGTGTCGGGGCGCGTCTCATAAAGGATGAGGTATGGCCCCTCAACCAGCATTCGCACAGACGGACGAATGTCAGGACGCCGCACGCCGAGTCGCGGGTAACGGACGAGCAATTCAGCCTTCGCCTCCACAGCATCGAAGACCCGCTCGGCGGCGGATGGATTATCGAGGCCGATATAGGTATAAATCTCGATCAAATCCTCGCGGGCTTGCGGAGTCCAGACAAGATCAACTGGCACGGGCCTGGTCCTCGGCGGCGATTGCCAAGCGCTGCCGCGCCTCGCGTCGCGCGCCTTCAAAGTCTACCGGCGCCGCGACTCCACTGGCCTTCCCTTGATCCCACATCTGGCGGAGGCGCATCAAGTCTTCCTGGCGCAACGCGCGCTTGAACTGCCAGTCCCGGATCGCCTCGCGAACGATCTCGCTGGTGGTGGCGTATTCCCCCGTCTCCACGGCGGCCTTGAGAGCCCCAATCTGCTCGCCTGTGAGCGCGATACTGACCTTTTGAACTTCCCGCATAACGGCGACTCCACTCCACCTGGGAGCAATATCTGCTACTTGCTAGCAACTATTGTATCCAATGTCTGCCTTTCTGACCAAGTTTGGCGAGAATGAAATTGGTGGGCCAAGTTCAGCCGCAGGTGGGAATTTGCATTTCTCCGGCCCCGCAGATACTATCCCAATATGGAAGTTCGGTCCTGTTGTCGCCGCTGTTCATCGCTTTGAGCGCGCGGGTGACCTGGGTCCGACGAGTCCGATAGAACCTCCAAGGTTTCTTCAATGCCCGCGATGCAGCCAGGCTGCCGCGGGTTTTTTCTTTCTTGGGGACAAGGAACAGATGACACATCTTGCTGAAGCAAAAGAGACGAAAGCCCAGCGGGCGGAGCGCCTGAAGCGCGCGAAGAACCCCTGGGAGGCCTTCGACGAGGTGCGCGCTTTCGCCCGCGCCGGCCGCTCCAGCGTCTTGCCCGAGTGGGCCGCCTTCTACTTCAAGTGGTGGGGCATTTATACGCAGGGCGACGGCGCGGGCGCTGTCGGCGGCAAGGGCGGCGAAGGCCTGGCCTCGGATTATTTCATGATGCGCATCGGGATTCCCAACGGCATCGTCACGGCCAGCCAGCTTCGCGTCATCGGCTCGCTGGCGCGCAAGCACGCCCGCAATCTGGCCGACATCACCGTCCGCCAGGCCATTCAGCTTCACTGGCTCACCATCGAGTCGCTGCCTGAGGTGGTCGACGCGCTGAACGCAGTTGGCCTTTCGCCCAGGGGCGCCTGCGGCGACGTGGTGCGCAACGTGACCGGCTGCCCGCTGGCCGGAGTGGCCGCCGATGAGCTGATCGACGCCGCGCCCCTGGCCCGCGAGATTGCCCACCTGCTCACGGCCAATCCGGAGTTCTATAACCTGCCCCGCAAGTTCAAGATCTCCGTCACCGGCTGCCCGTCCTGGTGCAGCCATCCGGAGATCAACGACATTGGACTTACGGCCGTGAAGCACAACGGCGAAGTTGGTTACTCCCTGCGCGTGGGCGGCGGGCTCTCAGCCGATCCGCATCTCGCCGTCCGCCTGGACGTTTTCATCCTGCCCGACCAGGCGTTGCGCGTGGTTCGCGCCGTCACCGAAATCTTCCGCGACCAGCAGGGGTTGCGCGAGAGCCGCGACCGCGCCCGCCTCAAGCATCTCTTCCTCAAGGAGGGATGGACCGCCGATAGCTTCCGGGCGGAACTCCAATCGCGCCTCGACTTCACGCTCCTGCCCGGCGCGCCCGAACAGGCGCCCGACGATGTCTTCCGCGACCACGCCGGCATCCATCCGCAGCGCCAGCCCGGCCTGAGTTACGTCGGAGCCAGCGTCTTGCGCGGCCGCCTGACGGGAGAGCAGTTGGAAGCCGCCGCCGATCTGGCCGAGCGCTTCGGCAGCGGAGCCCTGCGGACCACAACCACCCAGAACCTGCTGTTCATCGATATTGCCTATCGCAAGGCCTCGGAGCTGGCTCGCGAGCTGGGCAGAATCGGCCTCCAGGTCGACGGCTCGCCCTTCTGGCGGGGCGCCATCGCCTGCACGGGCACCGAGTTCTGCAAGCTGGCCATCACCGAGACCAAGGGCTTTACCCGTTGGCTGGTCGATGAGCTCGAAGAGCGCCTGCCGGGATTCGACCAGCAGCTCAAGCTGAACGTGACCGGCTGCCCCAACGGCTGCGGGCAGCACTGGGTTGCCGACATCGGCATCGAAGGCAAGAAGATCAAGCACGAGGGCAGGCTGACCGACGCCTTCTACTTTTGCCTGGGAGGCGCGGTGGGCCGGCACGCCGCAATCGCCCGGCCGGTCGGCTATCGCTGCCCCGCTCCGCTCGTGCCCGACGCCATCGAGCGCCTGCTGCGCCGCTACCTGGCCGACCGGTTGCCTGAGGAGAACCTGCGCGCCTGGTTCGGCCGCTACTCCAACGACGAACTGCGCGCCCATCTGGCCGGCGAGGCGCTGGCTGCCGAGGAGCGCGATGCGCCTGCCGGTCCGGTACCTCACGGTGTGGGCGATTGAGGAGCCAGCCATGAGCATGTTGCCGATCTTCCTTAAACTCGAAGGCCGCCGCTGCCTCCTGGTGGGCGCGGGCAGCGTTGCGCTGGACAAGATCGGCAGCCTGCTCAAGACGGGACTCCGCCTCCGCGTGGTCGCTCCCGAGGCGCGGCCCGAGATCCGCCAACTGGCTCTCGACGGCAAGCTCGAGTTGGTGCAGCGCGCCTTTGAACCTTCCGACCTCGACGGCAACCTGCTGGTCATCGCGGCCACCGATTCGCCTGAAGTGAACGCACTGGTGCATCGGGGCGCAGTCGAGCGCGGCATCTTGTCGAATAGCGTCGACGACATTCCCAACTGCGACTTCTACTTCGGCTCGGTGGTCAGCCGCGGCGATCTGCAGATCGCCATCTCCACTGGCGGTCAAAGCCCCGCCGTCGCCCAGCGCCTTGGCCGCGAGATCGACGAGCAATTGCCTGCGGAACTCGGCCCGTGGCTCGAAAGCCTCGGCCGGCTGCGCCGCCAGGTTCTCGAAACTCATCCCAGGGGCGAGGCGCGCAAATTCCTGCTGCATCTGCTTGCCCGGCGGCCGGTCTGCGAATCCGAATCCTGCCCGTCGCGGCAACTGGCGCTAGCGCCCCTTGCGGACGAGCAGACCGCCGGCGAATTCGCCGCCATCCCCGAGGAAGACTTCGGCAGTTTTGGGGACCGCCCTGATCGAATTGAAGCGTTCCCGCCGGAAGCCGGTCCGGATGCCAGCGATTCGGCGGAGACGGTTCACCTGGTGGGAGCAGGTCCAGGCGACCCTGACCTGCTCACCGTCAAGGCGCTGCGCCTCATCCAGACCGCCGACGTGATTCTCCACGACGATCTCGTCCCGCAGGCGATTCTCGACTGCGCCTCGCCCTCGGCTGAAGTTCTGAACGTGGGCAAGCGCTGCGGCTTCAAGACCATCACCCAGGCCGAAATCAACTCCCTTATGATCGACCGGGCGCGCTCGCATCGCAGCGTGGTTCGCATCAAGGGCGGCGACCCGCTCCTCTTCGGCCGCGCCGCCGAAGAGATTGCCGCCCTCACGCTAGCGGGCGTGCCATTCCAGATCGTTCCCGGAGTCACCGCCGCCCTGGCCGCGGCCGCGGCGATTGGCTGCTCCCTCACCAGCCGCGACGGCGCGTCAAGCGTGATCTTCTCCACCGGACATCACGCCCAGTCGCACAACCAATCGCCGCTGCCGGAGATCGAGGACGCGACCCGCGTGGTCTATATGCCGGGCCGCGACCTTCATCTGCTGGCGCGGGAGTGGCTTGAGCAGGGCCTCCCGCCGGAGTTCCCTTGCGCCGTTGTCTCGTGCGCCACACAGCCTGGCCAGGAAGTCCGATGTACTACGCTGGCCGCTCTTGGCGACGCCGAACCCACTCGCGCGCCCAGCCTGTTGATCGCCGGCTGGGCCGTCCGGGATCTTGTCGCCGCAGACCGTGCGGCAGCAGACACCGTTTCAATCCCAGCGTGAAATACAAAACAGCTCATTTGGAGGAAAACATGCCTGAAGCTACCGCCGCGCTCCGGCGCGGAATCTCGCTCGACGTCTATGCCGTCACGCTCGCGTTTGTACTCGCGCTGCTGATTCGCCTCAACCTGATCCCGCCCGTGAGGTGGTAGAACGCCCGCTTTCAAATTCCCCAAAGGAGATCCGAATGGCCACCGCCATCGCCCAACCCGTTTCCTCGAGCTCAACCGGGCTCTTGCGCCGCATCCTCGAACTTGTCCCTGGTCTGCTGCTGCTGGCCGCTGTGGGTGAAGCTGGAAAGCTCATCGAGCAATCCATCGCCGGCTACACCAAGTCCCATCACCTGACCTTTCCCAATATCGAATACGTCCTCTGGGCCATCGTCATTGGCCTGATCATCGCCAACACCATCGGGGTTCCGCGCTTATTCAAGCCGGGCGTGCTTACCTACGAGTTTTGGCTCAAGGCCGGAATCGTGCTGCTAGGCTCGCGATTCCTGCTCGGAGACGTTCTCCACCTGGGCGGCATCTCGCTGCTCCTGGTGGTTGTTGCGCTCACCCTCTCCATCGCTTTCATGCATCTGCTGGGGCGCACCTTCAGGCTCAAGCCGAAGCTCACTTCGCTGTTGGCCGTCGGCTCCTCCATCTGCGGCGTTTCGGCCATCATTGCCGCCCAGCCGGCCATCGACGCCGACGATGAAGACGCCTCTTACGCCATCGCCGCCATCCTCGCCCTTGGCGCCATATCGCTATTTACCTTCCCGCTCATCGGCCACGGGCTGCATTTGAGCGACAAGGCCTACGGCCTCTGGGCCGGCCTTGCCGTGGACAACACAGCCGAGGCCACCGCCGCCGGAGCTCTCTACTCCGACGCCGCCCAAAAGGTCGCTGTCCTGGCCAAGACCACGCGCAATGCCCTGATTGGATTCGTTGTGCTCGCTTACGCAATCTACTGGGCTTCCCGCGGTCAGGCCCATGCCGTTGGCAACAAGGCCGCATTCCTGTGGCGCAAGTTTCCCAAGTTCGTCCTGGGATTCCTGCTCATATCACTGCTCGCCACACTCGGCTTCTTTGCCAAGCCGCAGTTGACCAGCCTCGCCAACCTCTCCCGCTGGGCATTCCTGTTTACCTTCGCCGGGGTCGGCCTGCGCACCAACCTTCGCGAGCTCGGCAGACAAGGCTGGAGGCCTTTCGCCGTGGGAGCCATTGGAGAAGTCTTCATCGCGCTGGTAACCCTGGCGCTGGTCTACAGCGCGGATCGCTATCTGCATCTGTGAATCTGCCCATGGGCCCGACGGCCCGCCGCTGATCTCCCTATCCTTTCCACTCCGGCGGCGGGCGTTCGGCGGCCTCAACCGCGTCGAAAAACTCGCCCGTCCGCGACTGCTCCGGGGGTGCAAGAACCGCGCGAAAACCCTTAAGAAATCCCAATTCAGCACTGCTTTTTGGGGATTCTTTAAGAAGGGGAATTGCGGCCTCCCTTATCCACAAGAACCCCGCCTCCAGCCGTTGACCCTGCCTCTCAGGCTGCTTAGAGTCTGTAATTGAGAGCTCGTAATCGGGCAGCGATATTTTCCTCGCCAGGCGGCCGGGGAGGGCTGCCGCCGATTCTTGATCGCAGTCGCGCGCAGCCCCATTCCGGCCGGAGTAGCCATGCTGAAGCTGAAGAAGATACACATCCTCGGGTTCAAGAGCTTTTGCGACCGCACGGAGTTGACCGTGCCGGGAGCGGGCATTGCCGTGGTGGTGGGGCCGAACGGCTGCGGCAAGTCGAACATCCTGGATGGGATGAGCTGGGTGCTGGGCGAGCAGAGCGCCAAATCCCTGCGCGGCACGCACATGCAGGATGTGATCTTCTCCGGAACCCGCGACCGCAAGGCGCTGGGGATGGCCGAGGTGACGCTGACGCTGGTCGATCCCGAGGCCTTCGCGGGACCGGTGCCCGTGGAGCCGGAGGTGGTGGTCGAGCAGGATGGCGAGGCCGACTGGGACGAGGAAGAGATGCGCCGCCAGCGAGCGGTCGAGGCCGAGGAGATCATCGCCGCCGAGCAGCCGGGCCAGGTACTCGAAGAAGACGGGCCGGAGCAATCGTTGGCCCAGCCTCAACTGGTGGCCGGCGCCCAGGGTCCGCAGGCGGTGGTGCTCAAGATCCGCCGCCGCAAGTTCCAGCGCACGCCCCAGAAGGGCGAGATCGTGATTACCCGGCGCCTCTTTCGCACCGGCGAGAGCGAGTACCTGCTGAACGGCAAGCTCTGCCGCCTGCGCGACATTCAGGATATCTTCATGGGCACGGGTCTGGGGCCGGAGAGCTACGCCATTATCGGGCAGGAACAGATCGGCCAACTGCTCAGCTCCAAGCCGTACGACCGGCGGGCCATCATCGAGGAGGCCGCGGGCGTTACCCGCTTCAAGAACAAGAAGCGGCTGGCAGAGCTGCGCCTGGAGAGCGCCAAGCAGAACCTGGCGCGCGTGGACGATATCTTCGAGGAAGTCGCGCGGCAGATGAACAGCCTGAAACGGCAGGCGGCGAGGGCGGAGCGGTTTGCCGCCGTGCGCGACGAGTTGCGCGGGCGGATGCGGGTGGTGCTGGCCAGCCGCATGGCGCTCATGGATGCGGAGCAGGCCGCGCTGGAGCGTGAAATAGCCGGGTTGACCGGGCGGATCAACGCCTCGGCCGCGGAGATCGGTGCGCTGGAAGCCAGCCAGCACGCGCTCACCGAGCGCGGCTATGAGCTGGACCGCGAAGGCCACGAAGCGCAAAGCCGGGCCAGCGAAGCGGCGGTTGAGCTGGAGCGGGCCACGGCGCGGGAGCGCGGCAACGCCGAACGCGTGGGCGAGCTGGAGGCGCGCATCGCGGCGGCCGGCGCGGAACTGGAACAGACCAGGGCGCAGCTGGGCTCGATTGCCGAGGAGCGCGCCCAGCAGCAGAGGTTCCTGGAAACGGCGGCCGGCGAGGCCAGGGCCTTTCGCCAGCAGGTGGAGGCGCGCCAGCAAGAGGCGCGCACGGCAGCCGAGGAGGTCTTCCTTGCGGAGCGGGAGTTGGAATCCTGCCGCCGCCGCGCCATGCACCTGCTGACCCTGGCCGGCAACGCCCGCAACCACACGGCGCAGGGGGAAGAAAGTCTGGCTGCGCTGGAGCGCGAGGCCGCGCGGCTGGAAGCCGAGATGAGCCAGGCGCGCAATGAGCAGGAGAACCTGGCGGTGGAGACCGGGCAGGCCATGGCGCGCTTTGAGTCCGCGGCGCAGAAGCTCCAGCGGCTGGAGAACGAGATTGCCGCTCTTCGCGAGACCCTGCAAACCCGCCGCGCCGAGGAAAGCTTCCAGCGCTCGCGCGTCAACCAGTTGCGCGGCGAACAGGCCGCCGTGGCCGGAAGGCGCGACTCGCTACAGGCCTTGATTCGCAATCACAGTTACTCCACCGATACCGTCAGGCGGCTTTTGAAGCCGGGCGCGCTGGGTCCGGGCATGGCTCCGGTGGGCACGCTGGCGGACTTCATCGAGGTGAGCGGCGAGCATGAGGCCGTGGTGGACGAGTTCCTGCGCGAGGAGCTGAATTATGTGGTGGTGGAGAGCTGGGGAGCTGCCGAGGAGGGCGTGCGGCTGCTCAAGTCCGGCGTCGATGGCCGGGCCACCTTCCTGGTTCACCCCGCCGAGCAACCCACACTCTTTGAGGAAATCGCAGACCCGATCAGCGATCCGGGCCTCACCCCGCTCAAGGATTCGATCCGCGTGCTGAATGGCTTTGGGCGATCGCTGGAGTCGATCCTGCCCAAGCTCAGATACGGGTACATGGTCGAGGATCCCGGCGAGGCGTCGCGGCTGGCCGCGCGTTACTCCCACGCCTATTTCCTCACCCCCGGGGGCGAGTGCTTCCACAATGCGACGGTGACTGGCGGCAAGCCGGCCAGTGAAGGTCCACTGGCGCTGAAGCGCGAGTTGCGCGAGGCCGCAAACCGGCTGGACAAGCTGGAGACCGGTCTGGCCCAGGCGGAGATTGAAGCCGCGGCGCTGACCCGCGCCATCGAAGAACTGGCGGCGCAACTGGAGGCGAGCGGCGAAGAGCGGCGGCAGGCGGAGACCGACACCGCCAACCAGAGAGCGGCGCTGAAGCAGATGGAAAGCGAGGCGCAGCGCGTGGAGCGGCGAATGCAGGAGTGGATCGCGCAGGCGGCCCGCAACAAGGACGCGCGTGAAGCCAAGTGCAGCTCGATTGCCCAGAAGCGCGAGGAGACAGCGCGCCTGGAAGCCGAGCACTCCGCCGCCGAGGCCGCCCTCGATGAGCTGCAAGCCCAGTTGGGAAATTTGCGCGAGAAGCGCGAGGCCTTGCAGCAGGAAGCGGCGCAGGTGACCGCGCAGTTGGCCGGCCTGGAGGAGCGGCGGCGCGGCGCCGAGTCGGCCTTCCAGCGCATCGACCGGCTCCATGCCGACCTGGAGCGTCGCGGGCTGGTCATCGAACAGCAGCGCGCCGCTGCCAAGGCGGAGCGCCAGGAACGCATTCGCGAGAGCGGCGCGCTCGCAAGCCGGCAGAAGGAACTGGCCGAGGCGCGCACCGGAGCCCTGTCTCAGGCCGAGACCATTGCTGCCCGGGCCCAGGCCCTGCGCCAGCAACTGACGGCCATCGAGACCCAGCTGAAGACCGGGCGGGCGGCGCTTGACGAGTTGCGCGAAGACCGCGCCAGCCGTTCCAGCCAGGCGGCCAAGCTGCGTTCCGATCAGGAGTACCAGGAGGCAAGCTGCCTGGCCGAAGTCAATGCCGAGGCCCAGGTGCTGCGTGCCGACCAGGCGATCGCGCGCCTGGCCGAAGAGGCTCTCAGCGCCGAGGAGCAGACCTGCCAGACCCTGCGCCAGCGCATGGAGCAGATGGGCCCGGTGAACATGATGGCCCTTGACGAGTACCGGGAGACGGCCGGCCGCCATGGCTTCCTCGAGGTCCAGCGCAAGGACCTGATGGAGTCGATCGCCAACACCCAGGAGACCATCAAGGAGATCGATCTGATCTCGCGCACCAGGTTCGACGAGGCTTTGGCCAGGATCAACGAGAACTTCGCCCGGGTCTTCGCTCAGCTCTTCCAGGGAGGGCAGGCCTTCCTGCGCGTCACCGACGTGGAGAATCAGGCCGAGAGCGGCCTCGATATCGTGGTCTCGCCGCCGGGCAAGAAGCTGCAGAATGTGCTGCTGCTCTCAGGAGGCGAAAAGGCGCTGACCGCCCTCGCGCTGCTGGTCGGCATCTTCCAGTTCCGGCCCAGCCCCTTCTGTGTGCTCGACGAGGTGGACTCCCCGCTGGATGAGACCAACGTGACCCGCTTCGGCGAACTGATGCGCGTCCTGAGCAGGGACACGCAGTTCCTGGTGGTCACCCACTCCAAGCGCATGATGCAGTTCGCCGACATGATCTACGGCGTCACCATGCAGGAGCCCGGCGTCTCGAAGGTGGTCAGTGTGCGCCTGGGCAGCCACGAACACCACCGCGCTACGGCGTAGCCGCGAGCGCGCAGCCTTCAATCATTCCCGGGGATTTCTGTCCTTGCCGAAGGAAGGGGATTTGCGTGCACAAAAAACCGCCCCCGAAGGATCACTTCTCTTCGGAGGCGCTTGTATTACACAAGATAGACGGGGACCAGTAGCCGGCGCTGGAGGTCGGTAGCGCGCGGCTACTGGTGATCCCTGCACAAACGAAGCTAGCTGCGGCTTCCCCTTTCCACGGCCACTTCGTGTCGCCCGGCTCTAAGAGAGTGTGCTTACGTACCCTCCGAACCATGTTGACAAATGGAGTGTCTACCATACGGCAACTCCGGTCCGTGACGACCATCACAGGGGTGCGTGTCAATGGAAATATTTTTTGGACTAATTTATAATCCCACCCGGGCTGCCTTCGCTGGTCAATTCTGAACACTTCTCCTTGTCGGCCTCGCTCCCAGGTCCTTGTTGACAAACCCCGGCCGCCGCTGGAAAATCGAAGTTCAGCTCCCTCCGAGGCCAGGCCTCCCGTGACAGCTCTTCTGACGACGAATCTGGGCGCAACGCCCCTGCTTGGCCGGGGCAAGGTACGCGACCTCTATGCGGTGGATGACGCATTGCTGCTGGTGGCCACCGACCGCATCTCGGCCTTCGACCACGTGCTTTCCACCGGCATTCCCGGTAAAGGCAAGATACTCACCCAGATCTCGCTCTTCTGGTTCGACTTTCTCTCTGAGCTCGTCGCCAACCACATCATCACGGCCGACGTTCGGGAGTTTCCCGCCTTGCTGCAACCCTATGCGGATCAGTTGGAAGGCCGCTCCATGCTGGTCAAGCGGGCAAAGATGCTTCCCGTCGAGTGCGTGGCGCGCGGCTACCTGGCCGGTTCGGGCTGGAAGGAGTACCAGAGGGGCGGAACCGTCTGCGGCATTCCGCTGCCGGCCGGATTGCTGGACGGATCGCGGCTGCCGGAGCCGCTGTACACTCCGTCAACTAAGGGCGAAGCCGGAACCCACGACGAGAACATCAGCTATGCCGCCACCGTTGCGGCGGTCGGCGCAGACGACGCGACGGAGTTGAAGCGCCTCACCCTGGCCATCTACAAGGCGGCCGCAAAGCACGCCGAGTCCCGCGGCCTGATCCTGGCCGACACGAAATTCGAGTTTGGCAGAACCGCCGAAGGGATTATTCTTGCCGATGAGGTTCTGACGCCGGATTCTTCGCGCTTCTGGGAGGCGGCGGCGTGGAAGCCCGGCGGCGCGCAGCCGTCGTTCGACAAACAGTTTGTGCGCGACTATCTTGAAGAGATTCACTGGAACAAGCAGGCGCCCGCCCCCGGCCTGCCGGATGACGTGGTCGAGCGCACGCAAGGCAAGTATCTTGAGGCCTTCCGCCGCTTGACCGGGCGGGAACTGGATTTGTAGAGCGCGAAGTGCAGACCGGCCGGAGCGCGGCATGACCCGGAGTGAACGATGACGTGGATGGACTGGGCTATTGTGATCGTGATGGCGCTGTCGGTGCTGGGAGGGCTCAAGCAGGGGTTCTTCCGCTCCACCTTTGCCCTCGGCGGTCTGTTGCTGGGCCTGGTGCTGGCGGCATGGAACTATGCGCGCGTCGCGGCTTTGCTCATGCCCCTGGTGCGCATGGAGCCGGTAGCCGATACTATAGGGTTCGTGCTGATCGCGCTGTTCGTGATGGCCGTAGCCAGCATTCTGGGCACGGTCCTGGCGAAGATCCTGCACCAGATGGGGTTGGGTTGCCTGGACCGGCTCGCCGGGGCGGCCTTCGGCCTCTTCCAGGGAGCGCTGCTGGTGACCTTGTGCATCCTGGTGGCCGTGGCCTTCTATCCCCAGGCGCACTGGCTGGCGGAGGGCAAGCTGCCCAAGCGGTTTTTTGGGGCCTGCCGGTTGAGCACGCACATGAGCCCGGAAGAACTGGCCAAGCGTGTGCGCCAGGGGCTGAAGACCTTGGAAGAAGAGTCGCCGCCGTGGATGCATCCCCGTCCCGGTTGATGGTGAGTCGAAGAAGGGCGGAGCGGCAAGGAAGACGTTAAGCTAAGAGAACGGCAAGAGGTGAACGTGAGACGAGAACTGGACAGCCTGGTGACGCAAATGCATTCCAGCGGCATGCGCTATGACGATGCCGTGCGCGAGTTCAAGAAGCAGTACCTGCGCGAAGTACTGTTGGCGCACCGGGGAAACCAGTGCAAGGCGGCCGAAGAGTTGGGAATGCACCGCAATACGCTCAGCCGCGCCATGGCGGAGTTGGGACTTCATCTAGCCGAGGTGCGCGCCAGTCTCAAGCGTCCGCCGCGCAGCGAGCGTCCTGTATTCAGCGCGGTGCGGCAGATCTACCGCCGGGGCTGACGACTCACCTGAGGACATGCTGACAACTCCACCGACCCAAGAAGCGCGCATCGCCATCCAGCCGGGTTTTGCCTGGGATGAGCAGGACGCATACCTGTTCGACATCGACGGCACCCTGTTGCGCAACCGCGACCGCATTCACCGCGATTCCTTCGCCAGCGGCGTTCAACGGGTGACGGGATTCGATATTGAGCCTTTTCTCTCTCTGACGCCCGGCGGCACGGATCCGGCAATTCTGCGCGAGGCCCTCAAGCAGGCAGGCATTTCCCGCGAGGTGATAGAGCCGCAACTGGCTGCCATCCTTGAGGCGACCAGCCTTACGTTCGACCAGCGGCGGCACGAGATGGAAATCCGCCTCATGCCCGGCGTGGAAGACGTGCTGCGCCACCTGGCGCGAAAGGGCGCGCTGCTGGGCGTGGCCTCCGGCAACCTGGAGGCCATCGGCTGGATCAAGATCGAGGAGGCCGGATTGCGCCCCTGGTTCCGCTTTGGCGGCTTCAGCGACCATTTTGCCAATCGCTCCGAGCTGGTCGGTCACGCGGCGCGCAAGGCCAGGGAACTGGCCGGCGCTGAGGCCAGCGTCTGCGTGGTCGGCGACACCGTGCGCGACATCGAGGCGGCGCGCGCCAATTCTCTCGCCGTGATCGCCGTCGCCACCGGCAGGTTCAGCTTTGAAGCGCTGCTCGAACTGCGGCCGGAGGTCTGCGCCTCATCGCTTGCCGATCTCCTCGCGCTCGCCGGGTCCGCGCCGTGAAGCCGCATCGTCCGAATACGCGCGCAGGGAAGAATCCCTCGTCCGGGCAGTCAACGGGATTCTGGCTGGCTGGACTCTTGCTGGCCATCTTCCCCGGCGCCCTCCAGGCCCAGGCGGCGAACCCTCTCCAGCCGGACCAGCCGGCTCCTGCATCGTCCTCGTCCCCCCAGCCCGCGCCGGCCAAGGACGCAAAGGTGGCCAAACAGCCCAGCGGCGGCGATCGCCGGCGCGCTGCCAAGCTCTTCCTTGAAGCAACCAGGCTCTTCGAGAAGGAGAAGTTTGAAGAGGCGATGCGCGCCTTTGAGCAGGCGGCCGCGCTTGACCCCTCCAATGCCAACTACTCGCTGGCGGCTTCTGTGGCCCGCAGTCACGCGGTGACGGCGCTGATTCAGGCCGCGGCCAAGGACCACTTGCGGGGCGACGCCACGGCCGCCCGCGCCGCCTTGGCGCAGGCTCTCGAGCTCGACCCCAAGAACGTCCAGGTCGCGGAGCATCTGCGTGAACTGGGCGACGACGCCCTGCTGGGACAATCGACCCCCCTCTACGAGCAAACCGCAAGCACCGCGGGCGAACCGGTTTCGCTTCTTCCCGCCTCGGGAGCGCACAGCTTTCACCTGCGCACCGACCAGCGCCAGGTGATTCAGCAGGTTTTCAAAGCCTACGGACTGGAAGCCACCCTGGACGAGAGCGTCCGTCCCACTCTGACCCGGCTGGACCTGGATGACGCCGGCTTCGAGCAGGCCATGCAGGCGGTGAGCTTGCTGACCAACTCGTTCTACGTGGCGCTGGACGCGCACCGCGCGCTGGTGGCCCGCGACACTCCCGAAAACCGCCGGCAGTGGATGCGCCAGGACTTCGAGACCATCTATCTTCCGGGGCTTTCCGCCGCCGAACTGACCGAGGTGAGCACCCTGGCCAAGAACGTCTTCGATGTCCAGCAAGCCGTGGTGGAGCCGTCGTCGGGAACGCTGACCATCCGCGCGCCGGAGAAGACGCTGAACGCCTTCAACGCCACCATTCGCGATCTCCTGGACGGGCACAACCAGGTGATGCTGGAGGTGCGCCTGATCCAGCTTGCGCACACCAGCGAGCGCAACACGGGCATCCAGCCGCCGCAGTCCGTTTCGGCTTTCAACATCTATACCGAGGAGCAGTCCATCCTGAACGCGAACCAGAGCCTGGTCCAGCAGATCATCTCCTCCGGACTGGCCGCTCCCGGCGATACTTTGGCGATTCTCGGCATTCTGCTGGCCTCCGGCCAGGTTTCGAGTTCCCTGTTGACCAACGGCGTCGCATTGTTTGGCGGCGGGCTCACGCAATCGGCGCTGGCTCCGGGCGCGGTCAAGGCCAACCTCGACCTGAACTCCTCGGACTCGCGCGAGCTGGACCAGATGCAGTTGCGCCTCGGCGACGGCGAGAAGGCGACCATGCGCTCCGGCACGCGCTATCCCATCCAGACCTCCTCGTTCTCCAGTCTGAGCGGCAGCATTCCCAGTATCCCTGGGCTCACCGGCGCGGGAAGCTCCAGCAGTCTCTCCTCGCTGCTCTCTTCGTTGACCAGCAGCGTGCCCAATGTTCCCCAGGTGCAGTATGAGGACCTCGGCCTGACCCTCTCGGCCACTCCCAAGGTAATGCGCAACGACGATGTTGCGCTGACCATCGAGATGAAGATCGACTCTCTCGCCGGAAGCTCCGTCAACGGCAACCCCATCCTCGACAATCGGGCCTATTCCGGCGTGGTGACGCTCAAGCGGGGCGAGGGCGTGGTGGTGGTGAGCGACATCGACAAGCAGCAGAGCCGCGCCATCAGCGGGGTGCCGGGGTTGAGCGAGATTCCCGGCCTGAACGACATCACCGGCAACGACACGCAGAAGAACTACGCAAGCCTGCTGATCATAATGACGCCCCGCGTGATCCGCGGAACCCAATCCGCGGGCCACTCGCCGATGATGCGGGTCGAGCGCGGCCAGCCTGGCCAGCCGGCGCGCTGACAGCCGCCACTGAATCCGGCCTAGCTGTCCAGGTGCGTATGGAAGAAGGCGATGATGCGCCGGCGGGCGTCCTGGGTAGCGGCCTCGTTGTAGCCGATGCCGGCGAAGCGAAAGAGCTTGAGAACAAAGGCGCCGTGGTTGTTCATGAAGGAGTGGCCGGCGTCCGCGTACTCCTTCACGTCGTGCGGGACGAGCGCGCGCTGGAGGGCCTGTTCGAGCTGGTCGGCGATTCCCTGCTCCCACTTGGCCAGAGCGCCGTAGCTGCCAACCACCGGGCAGGCGGTCTTGAGGAAGTCGTCCACATCCGCGGGCAGCTTTCCGCCGTAGTTGATGCTGGCGGCGGAGAAGCCGCGGCCGGAGACGAGCAGCAGGGCGAATCCACCGCCCATGCAGAAGCCGATGACGCCAATCTTGCCGTTGCAGTTGGGTTGGGCGAGGAGCCAGGAGCGGGCGGCCTCCACGTCGTCGAAGGCGGCACCGGTGCGCGCCATCAGGTCGCGGATGACGGAGCGCACGCAAAGCAGCAACCCGCCCCGGTAGTAGAGGTCGATGGAAAGTGCGAGAAAGCCGGCCTCTGCGAGCCAGTTGGCCTGGTTGCGGTGGTCCTGGCTCATCCCGTAAATATCGTGAAGCACGACGACGCCGGGGACGGGAGCCGGGGTGGACGGAGCAGCGAGCCAGGCGGGCATCTGGCCGCGCGGGGTAGCAATGTGGACATCGGGCATGGACGTTCTTCCTGGTCCGGCAGCGGTCTCGCCGCCGACAGTCGATTCTACTCCCGGCCATTGGACGGCGGATGAACCAGGAGCCCCGCCGCGCTCTGCGTGAGGCGAAGTGGTTGAAAGCCGAGGCATGAGATCGATCCGCGGCCGCCGCGCACGGCGGGAACTGCAACTATCTCCTCATCCTGACCCGCAGGACGCCCGCGCCCGAGTGCGCGATGGTGCAGGTTGCGGTCTGGTCGCACTTGTAATGGATATCTACCGGATAGTCCTGCCACTTGGGGTTGTTTATATCTCCGCTTGTCTTGTCGAAGAAGAAGGTCTTTCCCGCACGGGTTTCGATGATTCCGCGGGAAACGTCAAGCTCGACGATGGCGTCGTCTCCTTCGATGGTGAAAGCCAGGGGCGGCGGCGCGGCGATCCGGGGCGCCTTTCTGCGAGAGACGGGAGTCTCGCCAGTCGATTCTCCCCCGCTGGTCTGCGCCTCGTTCTGGCCTTTCACCAGTGCATCCTGCTCGGCAAGGGATGGAAAATCGGGCACAAAGCTCCAGGATGACACGCTTGCATAGGTCTTCTCCGGGCATTGGATCTCGCCTTGAGCGTCAAGGCCCGCAATCTGTCCATCCGGCCCGATCTCATTCTTGAAGACCTCCTTGCCCAACTCCCGCTCAGCTTCCTGAGCAGCCAACAACTCTTCCACGTGTGCCGCCGGGACCCCGGCGGCATTGGCCGCATCCGCATTCCCGGCCTGGGCTTCAGGATTGGGTGCGACAACGGCTGGCGCATTCCCGGGCACGTATTTCAACAGGACTTCCCTGGAGCACAAGACAAAGCCCTGGGCATCATGCAAATAGAGTTCGATGGAAAGAGGGCGCGGCGGATGGGCAACCGCAAACGCAAACCCCGCCCGATGGTCTGGATCACTGGGTTCCACCGTCAGGCGGTATTCAAGCTTCTTGTCCCACTTGGTGACCAGGTGGCCCTTCAGGCCAGCCGCGCTGGAGGTGAACGATCCCAGATCGTTCACCACAGGCGCGCCTCCCATATGCGAAAAGATCACTGCGATTGCCAATCCAAAGAGAAGTCCGAGGCCACCGACAGTCACGATATAGATCCAGGTTCGGCTCGGGGCGGGTTTCCGGCTCTCTGCAACGGACGCCTTTGCCACTGGCGTCGGGGCAATCGCAGGCGCCTGGATGGGAGCCTCTCCTTGCGCATCCGCGCTCGCGCTCACAAGATGGGGCGGATTGGCCTCCGCTGGTATGTCGGGCGGCGGGGGCGGCTCAATGATCGCGTAATGGGGAGGCTCCGGTTGCTCTTCTGCCTTCCCGCCCTCGGAATCTTGCTGACCGGCCTGCACGACCTTGTCTTGAGGACTCTCCGGAGCAGGTTCAACGATTGCATAGCCGAGGGGCTCTGGCGGCTCTTCCGCCTTAGTGCCTTTGGAATCCAACTGCTTGGCCGGCCCGGCCTTTCCGCGAGGCGCCTCCACGGGAGGTTCAATGATTGCATAGCCCAGGGGCTCCGGCGGCTCTTCCGCCTTCTTGCCCTTGGGATCTTGCTGCTTGACTGGCCCGGCCTTGCCACGAGGCTTCTCCGCGGGAGGTTCAATGATTGCATAGCCGAGAGGCTCCGGAGGCTTTCCTACTCTCACGCCCTTGGAATCCTGCTGCTTAGTCTGCGCGACCTTCCCGCGAGGGCTCTCCGGAATCAGGCTGCTGGCGGTGTAGCGGGGCGGCTCCGGCTGCTCTTCCGCCTTCTGTTCCTTGGGACTCTGCTGCCCGGTCTCCGCAACCCTGCCGCGAGGGCTCTCCGGAATCAGGTTGCTGGCGGTGAAACGAAGCGGCTCCGGTTGTTCTTCCGCCTTCTCGCCCTTGGAATCCTGCTGGCCGGCCTGCGTTACCTCGCCGCGACGGCTCTCTGGAATCAGGGTACCGGCTGTGAAACGGAGCGGCTCCGGCTGCTCTTCCGCCTTCTCGTCCTTGGGACTCTGCTGCCCGGTCTGCGCGACCCTGCCGCGAGGGCTCTCCGGAATCAGGTTGCCGGCTGTGTAGCGGGGCGGCTCCGGTTGCTCTTCCGCCTTCTCGTCCTTAGGAATCTGCTGGCCCGCTCTTGCCAGTCTTCCGCGAGGACTCTCCGGAATCGGGTTGCTGGCGGTGTAGTGGAAGGGTTCCGGCAGCTCTGGTTTCTTCTCGCCGTTGGGAACTTGCTGGTTCTCGTCAGTCATACAGCATCCTGTCTTCCCGATTGTCCGCAATCCCGCCCCGTGAGATCAATAACATTGAAGCACAATTCGCCTGCCATGAAAACCGCGGGCGGCCCGAGCGGCCCACTTTTCGTTGACTCTGAGCCGGGATTCGGTTATTCTGGATTCCTTGCGCGGTTTTGCGCCTGGGGTCTGTGTGTCGGGGCACCCGTCGACAGCTCTTCGCCGATGGGCTGAATCAGCTCACCCGGACCCGGCTGGCCGATGCCCTGGAGGGATCGGCTGGAGCAGGCCACCGGCGGCTGGATGCGCGGGGTGTTGCGCCTTCAGCCGAGCCAGAGCCCTTCGAGGGCCAACCCCGCTGCTCTCACGCGAACAGATTTGTTTGGACGTGGGTGAAAGAGGCCCGTGCGTTTCTTGGCGTGGGCGGATGCGTCGTTTGCGCGGGAGTTTTGGCCGGGGCGGGCGGGTTTTTTTGAGAGAGCGGGAGTGAAATGAGTACCTTTGTTCCGAGCGGGAAGAATATCGACCGCAAATGGTTTGTAGTGGATGCCAGCGGGCAGACGCTGGGGCGGCTGGCGACCAAGGCCGCCAGTGTGCTGAGCGGCAAGCTGAATCCCCAGTATGTACCGTACATCGATGTGGGCGACCATGTGATCGTCATCAACGCGGCGAAGGTGCGGCTGACCGGGCTGAAGGCCGAGAAGAAGCTGTATCGCCGCTATACCGGCTTCCCCGGCGGACTGCGCGAGGAGTCGTACGCGCGGCTGCTGAACCGCAGGCCGGAGGCGATTGTGGAGCAGGCCATCAAGGGCATGCTGCCCAAGACCAAGATGGGCCGGCAGATGGGCACCAAGCTGAAGGTCTATCGCGACGACAAGCATCCCCACCAGGCGCAGCGGCCGGTGGCTTTGGAAGTGGCGTGAGAGCAGCTACTGGCTTTTAGCTATTAGCCTTTAGCTTTTTATCGGGATTTGAACGTGGGGGCCTTGGTTTTTAGCTAACGGCTAAGAGCTAAGAGCTGGGAGCTAAGAGGAAACGAATGGCAGATCTGGTTCAGTATTATGGGACGGGACGGCGCAAGGCGGCGATCGCCCGCGTTTTTCTGCGTCCCGGAACGGGCGAGTGGAAGGTCAACGGCAAGGCATTCGACGAGTACTTCGTCACCGAGCAACAGCGCGTGGCGGCAAAGCGCACCCTGGCGCTGGTGGAGATGACCGGCAGTTTCGACGTGGTGACCACGGTGAAGAGCGGCGGTGTCTCTTCGCAGGCCGATGCGGTGAAGCTGGGCGTTGCCCGCGCGCTGATCGAGTTCAATCCGGAGCTGCGCAAGACGCTGAAGGCCGAAGGCCTGCTGACTCGCGACTCGCGCATGAAGGAGCGCAAGAAGTACGGCCAGAAGGGCGCCCGCAAGCGGTTCCAGTTCAGCAAGCGCTAATCAGGAGCGAGTTATGGCAGTTTACGGCTGCTTCAGAATGATGATCGCAGACCCCGACCGGACCTGGACCGCTGATTACATCATTGCTAAGAGCGAGGAAGTAATTCAGTTTTGGAATCGGAGCCCGAATGGCGATAAGCCGGATGTCTTGGTCGGCATCGCCCGTTTGGGAAAGGAGCAAACGATTTGTGACGTTGCGTCTACCAAACTGAACGCGCCCAAGATCTACAGACCCGACCTGACAAATCAGGCGCTGAACCTGAGCAGTGCCGAGACATACGAAGAACGCCTGGACCGTCTCAGAAAGAAGGCGGCTGAGGCTAACTTACTGCCGGCCGAGATCGCAGCGGTTCCGGGCTGCCTTGGCCGTGACGAAAAGGGCGCAGGTATGATCAAGCACCCGAAACTCGACGAAGGCAACCCGCATCAAGAGCAAGTTGTTTAATCTCCCCGAAATGGGGATCAATCCGGGCCAGGGCAGGACAAGCCCGGATGCACATCACAAAGGAGGCCAATGGCCACGATCACCATGAAGGAGCTGCTCGAAGCGGGCGTTCACTTCGGGCATCAGACCAAGCGCTGGAATCCCAAGATGAAGGAGTACATCTTCGGCGAGCGCAACGGGATTTACATCATCGACCTGCAGAAGACGCTCAAGCT
>Ga0326727_10001990_pt1 | contig 72343 bp, 56 predicted proteins | sample MB2enrmetagenome_FD_207643 | JGI IMG/M metagenome (GOLD analysis project Ga0326727, IMG submission 207643) | Lab enriched peat soil microbial communities from McLean, Ithaca, NY, United States - MB29MY | ecosystem: Environmental > Terrestrial > Soil > Wetlands > Peat | place: USA: New York... | reverse complement strand
TTTCCTCGGCCTTGCGGATACGTTGGTTGCATTGGCGGTCGTTATCGCTCGCCTGCGCGAACGCCGCTCCACCAGCCAGCAACAATACTCCTAATGCGGGAACGAATAGAATGTTCTTCCAACGATTTACTTTAACAACCTGATCACCTCCTAGCCCAGATTGAGGCAGATGACCGGGAAAGGGGGTGGGGGTGGCGCACGGCAGACCCCTTACTTAAGTACTGTTGAGTACTGGTACACCGGTTGCTAGAATGCGGAGCGTCAAGCGGAAGGACGGGAGGTCAACACCACCCGTGTCCATGACGGCAAAGGCACGAACTCCGCCACCTCCGGCCACGGCAACCCTGACTCGTCGTGGCAGCCTTTGCCTCACACCCCTGCCAACGGGGGACGGCGGCGCCGCCATGAGGTTCGGGTACACCCACGAAAGCCAGATCTTTGCAGGGCCAGCATTAATCCCTAGGCGGTCGCACGTGAGAAGAGTGAAGACCGGCAAAGGCTGGTACGGATTACTCGCGGGCGTGAGTTTGATGCTCATGCTGAGAGGCGCGCCCGCACGGGCGTTGCAGGCAGAGCAGCCTCAACCGCCACCGGAAGTGGTGCCAGTAGCGAGCCAGCCGGCGTCGGGTCAGGAGTTCCAAGCGCAGACGGCGCCGGGCGAGACGGAGCTCTTGCACGTGCTGGTGGGCCAGCCGCTCGAGGTCAGTTCGCCGTCGCCGATCAAGGGCTTCTCAGTGTCCAGCCCTGGCATTATCGATGCCGCGCTGCAGAATTCCAACCAGATCCGAATCGACGGCAAGGCGCCGGGCGGCGTCTCGCTGGTGGTGCAGGCTGAGAACGGCCAAACCCAGGTCTTCTACGTCTACGTGGAACTTAAGGACACCGGCTCGACCGCTCAGTTGCCGGAAGTGTCGACCGGCAATCCCGCACCCGCGCCGGTGCAGAGGAAGACGACAGCTTGGCTTGGCTGGGCACTCATGGGGTCGATGCTTTTGCTTGCGGGGACCCTCATCAAAGTGCTGCGGCAACGAGAACCTTACAAACTTGACCTTCGACCGCCGCAGTTGGTTCCCCCCGGCAGTTGCAGCGAGCCGGCATTTTCGCCTCCCGAAATTGCGCACCGAGGCGAAGATTCGCCGCCGGAGGTCGTCGTCCAGGCTGCGACGACGCAAGCGGTGGACTTGGAAATAGTCAGCCAGGAACTCGCGGAGCAATGGTGGGGGCAGTTCAAAACGGAAGCCGAGGCAGCAATGGCGGGGCTGCGGGAAGAAATCAAGAATTCGGGGAAAGCGCTCGAGGAGAGTCCGCAGCAACTGGCTTGCCTGGCGGAGGCAAAGGCGGCCTCGCTTTGGGAAGCCAGGCAGGAGGAATTTAGCATGCAAATGGCGACAGCTTTGCGGGAGCAGGCGCAGGAGATGCACGAGGCGACGGCCACGGAGAGGGAGTCCATAAAGAAAGCTGCCGGAGAGGCGGTGGCGCAACTTGAAGCGGCGGAGGATAAGAGTGAAAGCAGTTTCGCAGCTCGAGCCGGAGAGGCGGAGGAACGCTTGGCGGGAGCGTCCGTTGCTCTGGAGGCAGTGGAGGGACGCATAAAAGCCCTAGTGGAGGACTTCGAGGGGCGGATCGAGAGCAGTCTCCAGGCCGTGCAGGGGAAGATCGAGAAGCAGGCCGAGGATCTGGAGAAACTTACCCAGGAGTTGGGCGGGCGGTGGTCAGAGCGGTTTCAAAACCATGCTGAGGCGACTATTGAGAAGCTGAGGGAAGAAGCGAATCTGGCGAGGCAGGCGGAGGAGGAGGGCCGGCGCCAGGCGGCCGGCATGTTCCAGGCGAATCTGGAGCGCTTCCATCAAGCCGTAGCCAGCGCTTCGGCGGGTGTGGCCGCCGGGCAAGAGAAGTGGGCAGAGGAGAGGCAGCGCCAGTCGGCCGGCATGTTCGAGGCGAGTCTGGAGCGCCTCAATCAAGCCGTAGCCAGCGCCACAGCGGGTCTGGCCGCCGAGCAAGAGAAGCGCGCGGAGGAGAGCCAGCGCCAGTCGGCCAGCATGTTCGAGGCGAGTCTGGAGCGCCTCAATCAAGCCGTAGCCAGCGCCACAGCGGGTCTGGCCGCCGAGCAAGAGAAGCGCGCGGAGGAGAGCCAGCGCCAGTCAGCCAACATGTTCGAGGCGAGTCTGGAGCGCCTCAATCAAGCCGTGGCCAGCGCCACAGCGGGTCTGGCCGCCCAGCAGGAGAAGTGGGAGGAGGAGAGCCGGCCCCAGTCGGCCGGCCAGTTCGAGGCGAACTTGGAGCGCCTCAATCAAGCCATAGCGAGCGCCACGGCGGATCTGGCAGCGAAGCAAGAGAAGTGGGTGGAGGAGAGCCAGCGGCAGTTGAGCAGCGCCGTCCAGGCGAAAGTCGAGTCGCTCAGTCAGTTTGCAGTGAGCGTTACAGCCAACCTCCAAGCGGAGCACACGCAACTGAAGAATGAATACGAGACCTCTCGAAGGGAGTTTGAGCACCTCGTGTCAAGGCGTGCCCCCGCCGCGCCCTTCCTTCCCGCTCGGCACGAAAATCACCGTAAGCCGCGCAGACTTGTGCCGAGACTTGCGATGGGGACAGGTATCTTTTTGGCAGTTTCGGTTCCTGTCCTGGCCGTCTATTTTTGGCCAGCTCCGGTGATGCAACTTCCGGCACAGCCGCCCGCCGAGTTCGTTGACGATAGCCCCAACTGGGGATCCGCACGACGCGTCCGGGAACAAGAGGTCGCCCGAGCCTATTGGCAGCTAGCAGTCTCAGACTTGCAGGGAAAATACCCCTTCGGCAGCGAACTGCCCACCGAGCCTCCCAGCGAGTTTGATGCGGGCAAGAGGTATCTGCCGGCGGCCGGGGCGAAGGCGGCTTCCGAAACCAGGGATCATTATTGGCAGAAGCTTCGCAAAATCTGGGTGCAGCGAAATACCTGGGAAGAAAGCTCCGAGTGGGATGCGCAGTGGGCTTCTCGTCTTAGGCGCCTCTGGGGGCAGGGGCATGAACGCGATAAATGACGTGCTTTCGACGATGTGAGCCTGGATTTTGGGCGGACGAGGAATCTCCCTCTACTGATTTGCCGGCGCCACCACAGGCGCAGCGGTGAATGTCTTCCCCTCAATCGTGGTGAGCCGGCCGCCTGCCAAGCTCGACACAGTGGCCCGATGGGTTGCAGGGTTCACAGCGATGGCATAAGGTCCATTTCCGACCTCCACTGTCGCGAGTACCGAATTGTCGGCGCCATTGATGACCGTTACGGTGTGACCTCGGGCGCTCGCAACGTAGATATCGTGAGTTCCGGGGTCGACGGCAATGGCCTGGGGATGTCCTCCCACTCGCACCGTAGCCATCACGGCGTCATTCGTTCCATCGAGCACCGTTACACTGCCGCTCGCATAGTTTGCCACGTAGACTCGATTGGCTGCGGGTTCCACGGCAAAGGCGCAAGGGATTTCCCCCGCAGGGACGGCAGTGACGCGGCCCGAATTCCCGTCGATGACGGTGACGTCGGAGCCTCCCGTGTTGCCCAGATAAATCCGGTTCGTGGCCGGATTGGCGCCAATTCCCCAGGAGTGAGGACGAGCAGCAATACGGGTAGGTTGATCGGTGGCCCCGTCCAGGACGGTCACGTCTCCGCTCTCATAGCTGACCAAATAGAGCTTGTTCGTTCCCGGATTGACGGCGATAGCGTCTGCCTGAATGCCGGCCGGCAGGTTGCGGGGGGCGTTCGTCGCACCCTCAATCACCGTCATGGTGTTGCTGAAAGTTCTGGAGATGTAGACCTTGTTGGTCGCAGGATTGGCAGCCACCACGTAAGGCAGGGCGCCCACCTTGACCGTGGCGGTCACTTGGTTCGTGCTCCCGTCGATGACGCTCACCGTACCACTGCCGTTGTTTGCGATGTAAATCCGATTGGTCTGGGGATTCACGGCAATGGCCCCCGGCTCTGCTCCAACCTTCACGGTTAGCGCAGTAGGGCCATCGATCACCGTCACGGTGCCGCGGGCGGTATTCACGGCGTAAACCTTGCCCGTGCGTGGATTCACGGCGACCGCGTGCGGGCTGATCTCAGTGCCGGACAGCGTAGCGGGCGCCGCCGGCCGCGACCTTCCGCCCAACCAAAGGGCTGCATTCTCAATCAGCTCGTTCTGGGTGGGGCTGGAAAAGATCTTGTCGCCGTGGCCCATGTTCATGTAGACCATGCGATATTTCGTGTTGGTCCAAACAACCGGGATGTCCCCCTCCGTCAACACATCTTTCAGGCCTAAGGGATAATTCGAAGGGTCCAATGTCAGCAGGACTTGGACGGCTTTGTTCAATCGGGGATTGGGCTTCCACCCGTACCACTCATTGGCGGGGGATTCGAAGGTCTCCGGCAAATTGATGGTGACAGGGTGCGTTGGCTCTTCCACCACCAGTTTGGCTGGCAGCGGCGGCCAACTGTTGTTGTAGAAAATCGCGCCCCCCAGAAAATCGACGAACCAAGGCCAGCCCGTATCCTTGTCATTGTAACCCGAGGCATGAAAACCCATCCAGGCGCCGCCCGCTTCCATGTATTGCTCAAAAGCCCGCCGCTGGGCGGGATCTGTGGGTGAGGCATTGAGCCAAATCACCAACTGGTAGTCGCGCAAGGCCGCATTCGACAGCCTGCTCCAATCGGTGGTCGAGTCAAAACTGAAGTTGTCTTTCGCGGCCAGGGCGGCGAAGAACTTCCGGGCGCCCTCTGCGAACTGCACGTGATCCGGTTCTTCCGCCGTCGAATAAAAAGCCAGGGCGCGAAAGTGCGGCGGCTGTGGTGAGGCCGCAAAGCCAGGCGACAAGGCCACGAAGATTATGAAGAGAATGAGAGAAGAGCTTTTCATTGGCGGGCCGCCCAAAAGATGGAATTGCGGAAAATAGTGGTGAAAGCAGAGTTCTGGAATAGCTCCGGATGGTGCCCCATGAAGATGTAAATGTTCCGGCTCCGGTGGTGGAGGTTGGTCCAAATGACGGGATGATCGCCCCCCATCTTAATCGGCGTATCCGGCGTGTAGGTGGATTCGTCCACGCGGGCCAGCACGTGCACGTTGGGGCGTGGCGACCTGTCGTAGGTGTACCATTCCTCATTCTCCACCATGAACGATTCCGGCACGCCGTTCATGACCGGATGTCGCGGATCCTCGACATAAACCTTCGCAGTGGCGAACTTGGCGATGTAGTCGGTGAAGCGAATTCCGCCCATGAATTGCGAAAACCAAGGCCACATCGGAAATCCGTCAAATTCCCCAAGCAAGGTGGCATGATGGAATCCGATCCATCCGCCGCCCGCGTCAATATACTTGATGAACGCCGCCTCGGCCCTGGGAGTCCAGCCGTAAGGAGGGTAGTTCAGTTGGATGAACACCTGGTATTGCGAGAGAAACTGCTCGTCGATTCGATTCGTGTCCTGGATGTAATCCACGGAGAAGTTCTCTCGGGCCGCCAGCTTACCCAGCCAAAGTTTCGCGGCATCCACAAACGGCTTGTGAATTCCGCCCGCCTCTGCAATGGCGATGACCTTGAACCTGGGACCGGCAGTCTGGGCCACGGTTGCAGTTGCGCAGATCAACACCGACTGGAACAACCACGAAAGCCTAAGAACGAGTTTGACGCACGAGCGGCGCGGCTTTGAACATGACATGAGAACTCCTCAGAATCCGCGTAGAGCAGGGGTGGTACGGCAGATTGCCGCGTGCCACACCCGCCCTACTGGAACTTTGTCGGGAAGCATTATAATCCGTTCGGAGCCGCTCCAGGGACCAGCGTGAACTGACCGGAACCAATCCTCGGGCGAACTCGTAGATCGCTTTGAGGGAAAAACGACTTCGAACGAGTCGGCCCAAGGGAGGAGAATGCGTCACCTGGTTTTATCCCTGACATTGACAACGCTGCTTGGGACGTCTGTCGCCATCGCACAGCAGCCTTCCGTGAAGCAGCCCGGCGGCAGCCGGATTGCCCCTTCCCAGATCGACGCTACGGCCACACAGTTGATGCGGGCAGCGCATGTAACCGGATGTGGGATTGCCATCTTCCACGGGGGCAAAATCGCGTACCTCAAAGCCTACGGGCTGCGCGATACCGAAAAGGGTTTGCCGCTGACGCCGGACTCCGTGATGACGTCGGCGTCCCTGAGCAAAGCGGCGTTTGCGACCGTGGTTCTGCGCTTGGTGCAAGCAGGAGTGCTCGACCTCGATAAGCCGATCTATCAATACCTCCCGAGACCGCTTCCCGAGTACCCGAGATATGCGGACCTGAGAGGAGACGATCGGTATAAAAAACTCACCCTGCGCATCCTGCTCAGCCACACGAGCGGCTTCCCCAACTGGCGCGCCTTTGAGGACGACCGGAAGCTCAAGATTCACTTCGAACCCGGCACGCGGTATGCGTACTCGGGAGAGGGAATCGACCTTGTGCAATTAGTCGTTGAAACGGTAACAGCGAAATCGCTCAAAGTGTTGATGGAGGAGCAGCTCTTCCGGCCTGTGCGCATGACCCGCACCAGCATGGTGTGGGAAGCGCGGTTCGAGGACGATTTTGCTAACGGGTATGACGAGTACGGGCGCTCGCTGGGGCCGGAGAAGCGCTCCACCCCGGATGCGGCGGGATCCATGCAGACGACGCTGCGGGATTATGCCGTCTTCCTGAGTGCCCTGATGCGTGGAAAGATACTGAACAGCCGAACTTTCGGGAAGATGCTAAACGCGCAAATCAGCATCCACTCGGCGCATCAGTTTCCGTCGCTGGCCAGTGAGTCAACGAGCGCCAACGACGGGATCCGCCTCAGCTACAGTTTAGGCTGGGCCCTTTACTCCTCTCCCTACGGGAAGGCATGGTTCAAAGAAGGTCATGACGAGGGATGGAGGCATATAGCGCTCTTTTTCCAGAACCGCAGCGGCATTCTTATCATGACCAACAGCTCCAACGGGGAAGGAATCTTCAAGCCGCTGATGGATGCTATCCTGGGCCCAACCCTGTTTCCCTTCGATTGGGAGAACTACACGCCTTATAACTTGCTTCCTCCGCTACCCAAGCTGAAGGAGCACAAGAAGGTTGCGCTCACCCTGCCCAACGGAACAGGGTTGTGGGCCGATACGCGCTGCCGCCGGACGTGGTTCTTGAGGTGACAGTTGAGAATGGACGGTTGTTCGTCCAGGAGAACGAGGAACCCAAACAAGAGCTTCTGGCGGAGAGCCCCAACGACTTTTACTCGGCCAGTTCCAGTGACGAGTGTGCCTTTAAGCCCGCTGACGAAAGTCCTGCCCAAGTCATGGTCCTGCATCTCGAGGGCAAGGACGTGGAGCTTAAGTGCCTCCCGTGAACATGCTGAACGAGGCGAACCATCTGCATTTATCCCCTTGAAAACAAACAAATGCAGATCCCTCGCTCTGCTCTCTCGAAAGTCTGTCATTCTGAGCGAAGCGAAGAATCTCCATTAGTTCGCCTCGGACCGGAACTGCAGATCCTTCGTGCAGTTTACCCTGAGCGAAGCGAACGGGCTCAGGATGACATCAACTTTTACCTACATAGGTGGGCCGCAGGCCCATGTCTGCTCGCTAGCCCAATGCCCCTAGTCATATAACGGCGCCTTCGCGAGCCCGGGGGATTCTCGGGGGCGACTGGTGCTTATGTTGCAGCGGTGCGCTGGGCTTCCAACTGCCCGGCTCGAATGGCTTTCAGCAAGTTGGCGTGATCGCGTTCGGCCTGGTCGGCATAGGCGGTGGCGAACTTCGCAAGGGAAGAATCGAACAGGTCATTCTTGCCTAGATATCCGCCCATCAGGGCGGCGTCCCCGGTTCGCGCGTGTGCCCGCGCCAGTGTCCATCCGCAGATTTCGACGTATTCCAGCCAATCACACTTGGTCATGTTTTCCAGATCAATTTTCATTTTCATGTCGCGGAGCTGGCGGAAATAATAGCTGCGGCCTTCCGCATCGCGTGTCCACCCGAGAAATACGTCGCTGGCCGATTGCAGCATGCGTTGCCCGGTCACGACCCGCTCACCGTGATTGGAATAACGGCTCTTGCCCGCGTACGGCTCGAGCACCGAGGGGAGCGCTTCCTTGAATTGCAGCAGCAGGGGGTCGTGCTCGCCCGCCATCAGCAAAGCCACAGCACAGCGGGTTCCTACGCTGCCCACTCCCACCACCTTGCGTGCAACGTCGAGAATGCGATAGCGATCCAGAATCACCCGCCGCTCCGCCGGAAGCGTTTCGCGATACTGATGGAACATCTTGATCACGCGTTTGCGTATAACGTCGCTCTGACGTGGATGGAAGACGAGTGGCGGATGATCCACGATGCGCGGGCGCCCGTTGATGAGTTTCGCAATGCGCGGGAAAATGTGCTCCGCGGTCTGCACCCGCGCTTTCTCCTCCACGTGTTCCCAGCGTTTTCTCGCCGCCGTCGTCCGGGCTTCTTCGACGAACACTTCGGCGTCCATGTGCGAATACCAGACTTCCAACAGGCGCATCTGTGCGTACTCGCGCATGTGCTCGCGATACGACTGCGCCATCGTCAGCACGGCGTCTTCGCAACTCCCCGCGCCCAAGCCGAGTTCACGCGATGCCAGGACGATACTCGCCGCCAGTCGCTTGATGTCCCATTCCCAGGGGGCCCGAAGGGTTTCGTCGAAATCGTTAATGTCAAACAGTAATCGGCGCTCAGGACTGGCAAAGCCGCCGAAATTCGATGCGTGGCAATCACCGCACGCCTGCACGCGAATTCCGGTGGCAGGAGTCTTTGACAGGTCCCACGCCATCACCGCCGCCGAACCTCGGAAAAATGCGAAAGGAGATTGCCGCATCCGGCCGTACCGGATCGGCAGTAGTTCGGGGAGGCGCCCGCGGTCAGACTCCCGTAGCGTCTCGATGGGATTGGGGCGGTTGGCAGCAGCGGCCCACACGCCATGGGAACCCCGCGGAACTCGTTGCCGCAGCGCTTTTCCCGCGCTCATACGCTGCGCAGGACTCGGGCCCATGACACGTGCGTCTCGGCGTCGAATGCTGTGAGTCTTTCCTGCTTGTGTGCTCATGGTTTACACCGACATTGCTGAAAGTTACCACCGTAGTGGGCCATAAGGTGCAGTGCATCACAGACGCATCGCCGTGTCAACTGTAACAATGGGGCCCTGATCCGTCGGCAACGGCGGGCGACACATCCTTTACCCGCAAAAGGCGGTATAATCCTCTTCACTATGAGCTATCTCAATCTGCTCCCCTGGTGGGGGTGGTTCCTCTGCGGTATCGGTAGCTTTTTTCTGGCAAGGTCCATCGGCCGGATTGCCGACGACCACGGCAGCATTGCGGCAGAGATCGGCCGACTGCTCGTGGGCTTCGGGGGCGTCGTCTGCATCGTGCTTGGGGTTTTAGTTCTTATTTATTAGCCCACCGGCAGCACTGTCTTACCCCGGAGGACCCTCATGAGCCCACGCCGTTTCCTCACCTTTGCCGGCAAAGTCACCGCGGCGCACCTCATCACCGGTCTGGCCGCGGGAGCAATCGCCTACCCGCTGTTGACCCAAGAGTTCTACGTTGGGTCGAACCCCATCTTCAAGATCTTCATGCGTACGGAGGCCGAGCCGGAGTTGTGGGGGCATGTGGCAACCTGGTTCCTCCCGGCCCAGCTCCTCGAGGGAGTTCTAATCGCCGCGGCGCTTTTCCCGTTTTTTGACACGCTCATGGCTTGGCCGTTCCGCAAGCGCTTCCTCTCCATCTCCGGCCTGTACCTTGTGCTGGGATTCTGGGCGGCGACGGTTGCCGCCCCAGGAACGGTGGAGGGCATGGTTTACTTGCGACCGATTTTCACTCCACTCGTCCATCTGAAAGTCCAGCCGGAGATCATTGGGCAGAGCTTGGCTCTGGGGGCGATGGTGGCATTCTGGATGGGACCTCCGGTGGCAGTGACGAGTGACAAATAGTACCATGGCCGACCGGGAAAGCACATTTGTCCCTCTGTAAACGAGCCGACATTGACAGCACGCTCCGTGACGGCTCAGCGAGCGCCCAAGGCTCCTAGGATGGCCCGCCAGTGCGTCAGAAATGGCCCAGGACGCTTCGGGAGGAAATAACTGGGCAGGAAACCGCGCCTATGCCAAATGAAAATGGATGTTCTGGCGAGCGGTGACGGAGGATTCGAAAAAGCCGTCGATCCGCGTCACTTGCGGTCAATTTGCCAACCTTGCCTCTAATGACCAGTTCTCCGGTAACGCAAAACGATGGCCACCAAAGCGCCACCCGCGAGGCTAGCCGGGAAGAACCAGCGGGCGTCGGGAACCTCGATCAGGGTCCGGATCATGATCACAGAACCCCAAAGCAGGCCCAACCAACCTTCCACCGGAATTCGGTCAATTCTGATGCCAGGATGTATTCTCATCGCCAGTTCCTCCAGAGCGCTTTGCGGAGCACCGGGCGGTCCACGCCGTGACCGGCCCCTTCTTTCGTTCTCCTAGAGAATTGACACCGCCAAATTGTCACTAGTTCCAGAAAAAGCCGGCTGAGTTCGGCGCGGCAGCCACGAACCACTGCCTTGCCACTGCGGAAGAGCCCTCTTCGCCTGTCATTCCAGGGAGCCGTAGGCGACGAGGGGTCTCGCAGTGCCCTGAAACCAAACCAGATCGCGATTCCTCGCGAAGTTTACCCTGAGCACCCAGAGCGAGATTCCTTCACTTCGTTCAGGACAGGCTCTTCGCTTCGCTCAGGATGACAGCGAAGGGCTCGGAATGACAAAGGAACGGGATCTTCCGCACCCTTTTACGACACTCGACCGCTGATCATTGAACGATCACCGCCACCTTGATGCTATCCAGCAGCGGGAAATTCTTGTCGAGATAGGGTTTCCCTTCGTTGGTAGTCCTGCCCTGGTCCGGACCGTTGCCCCTCGGCGCGCCCTCGCCATAACCGCTATAGAACTGTTGAACCACATCCATGCCTTCCACAACCTTACCGAACGGCGCGAAGCCCATGGCGTCCAGGTTCCGGTTATCGGCGAGGTTGATGAAGAGTTGGGTGGTGCGGGTGTCGCGGCCGGCGGTCGCGAAGGTCAAGTAGCCTGTCAGGTTGCTCTGTTTTACAGGATCGTCCTTGATGTTGGCGTTGGCCCAGACGCGAGAGACTTCAGGTCTGGCATTGAGTCCAAACTGCGCGACGAAACCCGGCAGCACGCGGAAGAATGCTGCGCCGTCGAAGAAATGGTTCTTCACCAAATTGTAAAATCGGTCGGCGCCCAGCGGCGCCCAAGCGCGCGTCACCTCCACCACGAAATCTCCTTTGGTGGTTGTAAACTTCGCCTTAAACGTGGCAGGAGCTTGTTCCTTCATTGCGGAGGGAACCATCAGAGAGAGGCGCGGCGCGGGGTGCTGTGGGGCAGTCTCCTGCGCGCAAGCCTGTGGGCAGCTAATTCCCGTGGCAAGTAACAATGCGGAAAACGTGATTAACAGGTTTTTCATGTTCAACTCCATGGGATATCTTAGTCCAATGCACTTCGTAAGTTCGCCGTCATTCGACGTATTATTGTAGGGGCAACCCTTGTGGTTGCCCGCGGGCGGCCACAAGGGCCGCCCCTACATCGCACCGCTCGCGGTTCGCGATCGCATCTCGCGGCTCACGCGCTCGACCTGCCGCATGACCCGCAGGAGGTTGCCTCCCAGAATCTTCTTCAAGTCCTGCTCGCTATATCCGCGCCGGGCCAGTTCCCGAACCAAGTCAGGAAGCTTCGAGACATCCTCCATGCCAATGGGGGACGAATCAATGCCGTCGAAATCCGAGCCCAGGCCGACGTGGTCGACCCCGCCCACCTGCACCGCGTGGTCAATGTGATCGGCGATCGCTGTGTAACTCGGCGCCGGCAGATCCTTCAGCACGGATTGCTGGATCTTTTCCTCTTCGAGATAGGGCAGCCGCTTGCCCTGGCTCGCGTAGCGCGCCCGCGCCGCCGCAAGTTCCGCATCCAACTGCTTTTCGACTTTCTTGTAAGCATCAGCGTAAGCCTGGCTCAGGAAACCCGAATAGAAATTGATGTCCATCACGCCGCCGTTTTTGGCCAGAGCGCGAATCATATCATCACTCATATTGCGGGGAGCGTTGCAAAGGGCGCGGCAGGAGGAGTGCGAGGCGATGACCGGCGCTTTGCTGACGGCCAGCGCATCGTAGAAGGTCTTGTCGGACACGTGCGAGATGTCCACCATCATTCCCAGGCGGTTCATGCGCGCCACCACTTGCTTCCCAAATTCCGTCAGCCCATTCCACTTGGGCTGGTCGCCGGAGGAATCAGCCCAGCCGGTATTGGCGGTGTGGGTCAGCGTCATGTAACGCACGCCCAAGCGAGAGTAAATATCCAGGACGTGCAGGTCGTCCTGAATGATGTGGCCACCCTCCACTCCCATCAAGATGGCGAATTTGCCTTGCAGATGAAGGCGCACGATTTCATCCGCGGTCGTGGCCATTCCCAGCACGTCGGAATGACGTGCCACCTGCTCGTTCACAACGTCAATCAGGTCGAGGGCGCGGTGAATCAGGTCTTGCTTCGGCCAGGTTACGTCCACCCAGATGGAAAAGAACTCCGCGCCAAGGTGCCCCTGCCGCATCTTCGGGATGCTGACCATGTAAGGGCTGTCCGGCTGAGTGAGATCGTAGGCCTCATCCAACATCATTTGTGGCGTGTCCGCGTGCGTGTCGATGATGATGGCCTGCTGGAGAACCCTTTCCGCCGTCTTCTCCGCATCGGCCGGCGGGCGCTGGGCTGAAAACAACGAGGCCGCTGCCAGGCTGCAAGCCAGTAGGACTTTGAAGATCTGCCGCGAGTTGAGCATAATGGAGGCCTTTGCCGTTCCAGAGCTTTCGATTATCAGAAGTTGCTATAGCTTTTGTCAAACGCATTCTGGTCGGTGTTATAATCATTTACTCTCTTTTCAAACAGGCGGAATCTATGGCCAATACTCTTCCACGTCTGATCGTTCGTGACGCGTTCGGGAACCAGCGCGAAGTTGAAATCGTCCGCTCACCCTTCACCTTGGGCAGGCAGAGCGACAGCGACCTGGTGTTGCTGGACAGCAGAATCTCGCGCCGTCACGCTCGCATTGTTCAGACGGAGAAAGGATACGAGATCGAGGATTTGGGGAGCCGCCACGGCACGGCGGTCAACAATGAAAAGATCACCTCCTGCCTGCTGAAATCCGGCGACCGCATCAACTTGGGCGTGGCGGACTCCTACATGCTTTCGTTCGTGGAAGACCAGGCGGTGCTGCCCGAACTGCTGGAAAAGCTGGAGAAGGCCGCCGCCGGTCCGGCTCCCCAACTCCAACACCTCGGATTGCTCCTGCGCATGGCCCAGATGATGCATCGGGCTCCGGCGCTGGAGGAAGTCCTTATGGCGCTGGTGGACTCAGCCTTGCAATTGACCAACGCGGAACGCGGATTGTTGTTCCTCCTCGAAGAGGATAAGACGCTGCACCTGAGACTGGCGCTCGGCGCCGGTGGCGTTTACCTGGGACGCGACGTCAGCGACTACTCGCGTACGGTGGTGGAGCGAGTCGCGGCTACGGGCCAGGAAGAGGTAATCCTGGAGGACCAGATGACCGGCCGCACGGCCCAGGAAACCAGGATCGTCCGTGCCGAAGTGCGCGGTATCGTCTGCGTGCCTTTACAGAAACTTCCGGTTTCCGAGGCTCGGGGCGAGACCATGCAGATCATGGCGCCGGAACTGCTCGGCGTTCTTTACCTCGATACGCGCTCGCACCCCACCGCCGTCACCGGGCTCGACCGGCAGGTGCTTCAAACGCTCGCCGTGGAAGGCGCCACGGTCATCGAGAACGCTCGCCTGCTGCGCATTGCCCATGATCAGGAGCGCATCCAGCACGAGATGTTCCTGGCCCGCAACATCCAGCAGGGGCTTTTGCCGCGCAGTTTTCCAGAGAGCGACTACTTCCAGGTACACGCCACAACTACGCCCATGGAGCAAGTGGGCGGCGACTACTATGACATGGTCTACCTGCCCGACGAGCGTTTCGGCTTCATTGTCGCGGACGTCTCCGGAAAGGGCCTCCCCGCGGCCATGCTGGCGACCAATCTACAAGGAGCCTTCGCGGGCGTTGCGGCGGGCGATCCGGAGCTCCCTCTGCTCTTCCGGCGTGTCAACGAGTTCCTTTGCGAACGTACCCCTCCGGAGATGTTCGCCACTATACTTTATGGCGTCCTGGACCGCCTGGGAAGATTTCAGTTTGTCAACGCCGGGCACGTTCCACCCCTGCTCATCCGCGCCGACGGCAGCGTGGAAACTTTGTCTTCCTCGAACTTCCCCGTGGGATTGTTTCCAAGCGCCACGTTTGACGTCAGCAGCGCTCAATTGAAGTGCGGCGACGTCTTGTTGATCTGCTCGGATGGCGTTACCGAAGCTCACGCCGCAAATGAGGAACTGTTCGGAGAAGCCAGAGTACAGAATGCGCTCCAGGGTTGTACCGGCCTCGCGGCGGACGAAATTTGTCATCGAGTGGTCAGTGCGGTGCACGATTTTGTCGGGGATTACCCCCAAACCGATGACATCACACTCACCGTGGTCCGATTTGGACCACAACCCCAACCTGGAAACTAGAAACTGGAAATCGGAAGTTAGCCCCAAAGGGGCGAACTAACGAAGCCCAGGTCAACGGCCTGGGTTTAGACGATCCCCCGATTCTGCCCCGCTAGCCCTGAAAGGGCGAGATACGCTGGACGCGCACGGAATTGCCTACGACGAGCGGTACGTGTGGGATTGAAAAGGATTCTTCCGCCCCTTCAGGGCTCGGGGGTTGATGGGGGCTCCGTTGGCCCAGGCCGTTGGCCTGGGCTTCGTTATTTCGCCCCTTTGGGGCTCAAAAACCTAGCTCGCCATCCGATTACGCTGGCCGAAAGGTCAGAACCATTTCGGTCCTCATCCGTCTTCCCAACGGATTACGATGATCTTTTGGCATAGGGAGGTAACGGCTACCGACAGGCAAGTCGCGTTCAGTTTTGTGGACGAGCCGAAGGCCGACCAATGAGGCGGCACGAATCACACCTGCAGAATTCCGGATGAATGTGCCCTGCAAGCAGGAATTTCCAACGACAAGAATCGCCCTGCCGGTAGACTTTAGAACGCGGATAACCTCCGACATGGGTACTGTAACCACCCTCGACGCTGAGCGCTCCGGCCCCTCCTGAGTCAGGAGGGGAGCCCGTCCGCCTTGGCAGCCTGCGCCGCGGAGTATCCGCCGGTTATCCTCTGTGCCTCAGTGCCTCCGTGGTGAAGGTTGGTCTGTGGGATTGGTAGGTCGCCCCTTCGGGGCTCGGGGTTGGTGGGGGTTTTGCTGACCCAGGCCGTTGGCCTGGGCTTTGTTAGACCGCCCCTTTGGGGCTCAAAAGCTTGGCGCTGACAACTGACGCGGTTTTCGAGATAATGCCGCGAGGAATCTCGCTCGGGTCTTCGGTCCGCAATCCACCCGAAGCAAAGCGAGGTTCCCCCGTGCGCTCGTGATGACCTTAGGCGAGCGGATGTTTTGCCCGAAAGCTCAGACAATCTGTGTGGAGAGGGCCTCCTGCGCCACAATAGCGGTGCAGAAAGGCTGCTTGGGAACCGGAAGATAGCGGCCTGCGTATGGAACAATACGAGAGGGTCTTGCCCTGACTCCAACGCCGATCCCTCTCACGCTGCCGAGGAGGAAAGAATGCGCACCTTATTGAGACTATTGTGTGTTATGGGAGTTCTGCCGGTGGTCGTGGCCATGGCCTCGCCATTGCCCAAAGCAGCTTCGGGTGACGACGACCGCTCCGTGGTGATCATCTTCAAAGACGGCCATCGACAAACCTTCCGTTTGGCCGACATTGCGCGGATCGAATTCAGCACGCCGACGACGACCACCCCATCGTCAGTGAGCCGCGCCCATTTTCTGGGGGTTTGGAAAGTAGGCGTGGGCGGGGGCAACTCCGGGACTTTCCTCATCACGCTGAAACGAGATGGGGTTGCCGAGAAAAGCCTGGGTTCTCAGAACGGAACATGGAAAGTCGTCAACGGTGCGGCTCAATGCAAATGGGAAGACGGCTGGACGGACGTGATCCGCAGGAACGGGAGCCTGTGGGAGAAAGCCGCCTGGTCAAGTGGCCGATCGCTCGACGACCCTCCGGACAGCGTTGCCGAGGCCGTTTATACGGAACCGAATTAGTGTCCTCAGTCAGAACTTCGTTGAAGAATTCAGCCCGTCAGCCGGCGGGCGGCAGCGGGTAGCCCATGGCGCAAGCCGTGGGTCGCGAGAGCCGACGCTCTCCCCCGTCCCCTCTCCCGCCCAGCGGGAGAGGGGCGCCGAAGGCGGGGTGAGGGCTATCTAACCCAGGGCTTACGCCCTGGGCTACTCTATGCCGCCCCTAACGGGGCTCCCAAAGACCGGCACGCATTAAGAAGGACGTTGTTAACGAAACTCTGAATCAAGACACTTAAAGAGTCCCCGCAAATTTTCCAACTTGAGTGCTTCGAGACTTTGAACCACCAGGTCGGCCTGCGTGCGAGCACGCAATTCGGCGGCGGGAAACGTGGAGGCAACGGCCACGCATTTCATGCCTGCGCCCTTGGCGGCTTCGATGCCTGTGAATGAATCCTCGATTACGACACACGCGGCGGGCGGGACGCCGAGCTTCTGAGCGGTCTTGCCGTATATTTCGGGATGGGGCTTGTTGTGGGTAATTTCGTCCGCTGTCAGGACGACGTGGAAACGCTGTCGTAGCTCGAGGGCGTCGAGGATGAAGAACACGTTCTTGCTCATGGCCGCGGAGGCCACCGCCACCCGCACGCCGTTTTCATGACACTCGGCGATCAGTCTCTCAACTCCCGCAAAAGGCCTGGCGTGCGGAGCAAAAGCGGCCCGAAACCTCGCCTCGAGTTCTTCGCTGAGCCGTAGCCGGTCGTCCCCGGTGAGCCGTTCGCCAAAGAAATGACGGAGCGTAAGATCATTGCCGGGTCCGAGCACTTGCTTGGGCAGGGCCTCCCGGTCAAACGCGATGCCGTGTTCCGTCAACAGCGTTTCCCACTTTTGAACGTGAAACGGGTTGGTGTCCACCAGCACGCCGTCCATATCAAAAATCACGCTGGCGGGGAGAAATGAGTTCATATCGGATGAAGCGAAATCAGAAAGCAGAAATTAGAAGTCCTTCTTTTTCTGCTTTCTGCTTTCTTGCTCGTCACTTGTCACTCGTCACTGCTTTATCGGCCGCAGGCTCGACAGCAATTTCTCCGGCGGCAGCGTATTCAGCACGTCTTCCTTCCTCAACCACCCGCGCCGCGCCGTCACCACGCCGTAGCGCATGAATCTGAAGTGTTCGGGGCTGTGCGCGTCCGTGGAGATGATGACTTTCATACCTCGATCTCGCGCCAGTTTCAGGTGCCGGTCACAGAGGTCGAGGCGTTCGGGATTGGCGTTCAATTCCAGAATGACGCCGTGTTCCTTCGCGGCTGCGAAAACCTGCTCGAGATCGAAGCTGAACGGGTCACGCCTCAGGATCTGGCGACCGGTAGGGTGCCCGAGAATCCTGACGTAGGGATTAGCGAGAGCTTTCAGGAGGCGGGCCGTCATCTCCGGGCCGGGCATATTCATCCGGGAATGCACGCTAACGAGCACGATGTCAAACTGTTTCAGAACCTCATCCGGATAATCGAGCGTGCCGTCGCCCATGATGTCAACTTCCGCTCCTGCCCAGATTTTGATTCCGCTGACTTTCTTGCGGGCCGATTTGATGCGTTGGATGTTCTCGACGGCGCGTTTTTCGTCCAGGCCGTTGGCAATAGTTACGGCCTTCGAGTGATCGGTGATGAGGATGTATTCATAACCGAGCTGTTTGGCGGCCTGCGCCATCTCCTCGACGCTGGCCCTGCCGTCCGAGGCAGTGGTGTGCATCTGCAAGTCACCCTTGATGTCCTTCAGTTCCACCAGCTTGGGAAGCTCCCCTTTCTCGGCCGCTTCGATCTCTCCCAGGTTCTCGCGCAGTTCGGGAGGAATCCAGGGCAGATCCAGCTTGGCGTAGACCTCTTCTTCCGTCCGGCGGGCCAGCGCTTTTTCGCCTTGGAAAAGGCCATATTCGCTCAGCTTCCAGCCGCGTTGTTTGGCACGCTCGCGCAGCGCCACGTTGTGCTCCTTCGAACCGGTAAAGTATTGCAGGGCGGCTCCGTAGGCTTCGCACTCGAGCAGGCGGACGTCAACCTGAAGGTCATTCTGAAGCTTAATGCTTACCTTGTCTTCACCTTTGGCCAGCAACTGGGCGATGCCGGGATAGTTGGCAAAGTGGTCCGCAATGCCGGCGTGGTTATGGCCCGTCACCAGCAAGTCCAGGTCACCCACGGTTTCGCGCCCGCGCCGGAGCGAGCCGGCGGGGGTCACTTCCTCCACCCCGCTGAACTCTTTAAGGTAACTAGTGAGTTGTTGTGCGGTTTCGCAAGCCGTGTCCATGCGAAACCGTCCGGCGGCCCGGCGGTAAACCTCGAGCGCTTTCAGGATGTTCTCCTCGGACTTCACGCTCATGCCCGGAAGTGTCCGCAGGCGACCCGCTTGGGCGGCGGCTTCCAAGTCTTCGATGCTCTTGACGCCCGCATCCTTGTAGAACAACCGAACCTTCTGCGGCCCGACGGTTTGCAGCTGCAGTAGATCCAAAAGGCTTGCGGGGATTTTGGCGAGTTCCTCCTGGTGGAATTTGGACTTTCCGGTCTCAACCAACTCGACGATCTTCTTGGCGAGGTCTTCGCCAATTCCCGGGATATCCGTCAGTTTTCGTTGGGGATCGCGAGCGATGTCCTCCAGTCGCTCGGGAAAGCCCTCGATCGAACGTTTGGCGCGATCATAAGCCGCAGCTTTGAAAGACCATTTGGGGTCGTCCTGGTTAATTTTCATCAAGTTCGAGATTTCTTCGAAGATAGCTGCTATTTCACGATTCTCCAATGGACGCCTCCGGTGCCGTGCGAGGGTGAGTAACGCTGGCGTTAAGGGCCGAACTCCGCTCTCTCGCAGAAGTTAAACCCAAGGAAAGTAATCACTTAACAGCATCCGACGAGTGTATCTTTTCGCCACATGCGGTGCTAGAATCACAGCGTGGCGGAGTTTTGATGACTCAATCGCGTTTTGTCCTTCAAACCAAGATTATCATTATATTCGCCGTAGCGGTTGTCTCCGTAGTGATCGTTTCGACTTCCATCGCCATGCTCTTGACCCGGCAATTGGTCGAGGAGGAGATTTACAGCAAGGCCTGCACCCAGGCGAGATCCACGGCTCACCAGTTGGTTAACGAAGACGCACTCCAAGACACCGCCAAACTGCAGCAAGTCTTGAAGCAAATCCAGCACGATATGCCGGGCGTGCGGCAGGCGGATGTTTTCCTGCATGGGTCGCCGCATCAACTCGCGGCCACAACCGCACCGCAGGCCGAGCATCTGGAGTTGGACAATATACCCGGTATCGAGCACTACGACGAATTCGAGCGCCCCGACGATGAGTCTCTCACCATCGAGACTGACCACGGCCGGTTCTGGATTATCGGAGTGACGATCCGTTCCCAGGGGCAGCCGGTTGGATGCCTGAACCTGAAGGTCTCGAAGTCGCAGACCAGCGTGGTGACTGGCCAGTTGGTCATGCGCAATCTGCTGCTGATGCTGGCGAGCCTGGTGGTGGTCATCCTCGCCGTGCATGTGTTCTTCCTGCGTGCGGTCAGGGCCCCCGTGAAGGACATGATTCGCGTCATGGAAGGCGCGGAAAAAGGGCAACTGCACGTTCGCGCCAGCCTGCGAAGCACCGACGAGATCGGCATGCTCGCGGCGCATTTGAACCGCATGCTCCGGCGGATTGAGAATTTCAATACCGAGTTGGAACGCAAAGTCCAGGAGTCAACCGCAGGGCTGGCGGAGGCCAACGAAGAGCTGCGACGCATCAACGAGGAGCTTTTCGAGACGCAGAAGAAGCTGGCGCGCTCGGAACGGCTGGCCATTGCCGGCCAGCTTGCCGCCAGTTTGGCCCACGAAATCGGGACGCCGCTCAACTCCATTTCCGGACACGTGCAGTTGCTGGCCCGCCGCAAAGATGCCGACGAATCCACCCGGCGCCGGCTGCAGATTATCGAAAGGCAGATTGATAATATTGTGCGCACCGTCAATCAACTGCTTTCGTGGAGCCGCAAGTTTGAACTGAAAGTCGAGTTGGTGGAGCTGCGGCGTATTATCGAAGAAGCCGTGCTGCTCTCCTCCCCCGCCCTGCAACTGAGAAAGATCCGCGTGAAACTGGACTTGGCAAAAGATTGTCCGAAGATTTACGGCGACGGCGGCTATTTGCAGCAGGTGCTCTTGAACCTCATCAACAATAGCATGGATGCCATGCCGCGTGGGGGCGACCTGCGGATCGAAACGCGGCTGGTGTCGGGCGCTGCGAAGCAAGTCGCCGTGGGCGTGACCGACAACGGCTCAGGCATGTCGGCGGAAACCGTCGCCCATGCGTTCGACCCGATGTTCACGACCAAAAGGCTGGGGACAGGCACCGGTTTGGGGTTGGCGATCTGCGATCAGATCGTCCGCCAGCATGGCGGCACGATCGAAGTGGAAAGTGCGCCTGGAAAAGGAACAACCTTCACCTTGATCCTGCCTGTCGACGAGCGTGAAAAGAGCGAGGCGGTGGGAGTGACAACCGCGGTGGAAAACGGCAAAGCGTGAAGGTTGAAGGCTAAAGGACCAAGGCTAAAGGATGAAAGTCGAAAGTCTCCTCTTCGATATTGATGCCCTCTCCCCCTTGGGGGAGAGGGTGGCCCACAGCCGGCGCTGTCGCGAGGCGCGGCGGGCCGGGTGAGGGGGTCGCACGCCTGATCGCGAAGTGAAAGGTGAAGGATTTGGAGACAACAACAACTGATGAAACCGGCGGAGTTGTCAGACCGGCGAGCGCGAACATCCTGGTTGTTGATGATGACGCGGAAACGCTGGAGTTGCTGCGGGAGATCCTGGGCGAAGAGGGCTATCGGGTGGTCACTTGCTCGAGCGCTGAGGAGGCCCTGGCGGTTGGGAAGCAGGAACTGTTCGACCTCATTATCAGCGACATGAGGCTGGGCGACAATCTCGACGGACTCGATGTTCTGCGTACCTACAAAACCCTTCAACCGGAGTCAGAAGTAATCCTCATCACCGCTTTCGGAAGCATGGAAACCGCCATCGAAGCCGTCAAGGCAGGGGCCTTCGACTACCTTTCCAAACCGTTCAAGATTGACGAAGTGTTGCTGCAAGTGGAGCGCGCCCTGGGCAATCGCAAACTGGTGCGCGAAAACCGCAGCCTGAAGCGCCAGCTTGGGAGCCAGGCACAACTTTCCAGCCTAGTGGGCCGCAGCCCCAAAATGCTCGAAATCTACAAGAAGATCGCCGTGGTGGCGGACTCGCGTTCCACGGTGCTGATCTGCGGAGAGAGCGGGACGGGAAAAGAACTTGTGGCGCGGGCCATTCACTTCAACGGTCCTCGAGCCGCGGAACGGTTCTTCGCGGTTAATTGCGGCGGACTGGCGGAGTCGCTGCTCGAGACGGAGCTTTTCGGGCACGTGCGTGGCTCCTTCACGGGAGCTGTCGAAAACAAGCGGGGCATCTTCGAAGAGGCCAGCGGCGGCACAGTTTTTCTGGATGAAGTCAGCGAGATGAGTCCTGCCCTCCAGGTTAATGTGCTTCGCACCGTCGAAGAGCAGGAAGTACGGCGGATCGGCAGCAACCAGGTGATCAAGGTGGATGTGCGCATCATCGCCGCCAGCAACCGCAACCTGGCTGCGCTGGTCGAAGAGGGCAAGTTCCGGCAGGACCTCTATTACCGGCTGCGGGTGATTGAAATCGACCTCCCAGCGCTGCGCGAGCGCGCGGAAGACATCCCCTTGCTGGTCGAGCACTTTCTGAAGAGGTTCGCCGCCGAGCGCGGAAAACAGTTCTCGATCTCTCCTTACGCGCTTTCCGCTTTGATGAGCTACGAATGGCCGGGGAACGTGCGCGAACTCGAGAACGCGCTCGAGTCGGCGGCGGCTCTGACCCGCGCCGGTTTCATCGCGCCGGAAAACCTGCCTCCCAAACTGCTCGGAAAGCCGCGCGAAGATAACCGCCTGGTAGACTTCTACACCGATTTGCCGACGCTGGCGGAGATGGAAAAACGCTATCTGGCCCATGTCCTGACGGTGACCGGCGGAAACAAGGTCAGAACCGCTTCCATCCTCGGCATGAATCGGAAGACTTTGTACAGGAAAATTGACGAGTACAAAATCAGGGAATAGGGAACAGGTGACAGGGAACAGAAACAGGCGGAAGGTTAAAGGGTAAAGTGTAAAGGGCGAAGTGGACAGTGGCCAGGTGAGGAGTCTTGCGCAGGGCTCGAAGACATCCGCAGGACAAGCGGAGCGAATTCAGGTATCCTAAGTGAGGGGCTACCGCAACAGGTGTCATTCCGCGCGGAGCGAGGAATCTCGCCCTGCGTTCACGCCTGAGGAAGGCGAGTGAGGGCGAGCCAGAGCGAGATTCCTCGCTTCGCGCGGAATGACACGGTGAAGTGGCCAAGCCGGGCAATGCGGTGGCGTGAGGGTGAGGTTTTTCGGTGAAGTATTCCTATATCGCCAAATGCGGGTTAAAGCACCTCGCGTCAGGGTTCAAACTCCCTTACATGGTGATGTTCGAAACCACGCTGATGTGCAACATGTTTTGCGAGTATTGCATATTTGGCGAAGAGGGTAAGTTCAATGACCTGCAGACCCGCGCGGTGCGCGATCGCATCTTCAAGCGCATCGACGAGTTTTGCGATATGGGCATCTTTGCGCTCAGCTTCTCAGGCGGCGAACCGCTGCTGAATCCCAGCACCTGCGATTACATCGCTTACGCCGAGGAGAAGGGCATGTGGACCTCGATGCCCACCAACGGGCTGCTGATCCGCAAGTACGCGGACGGCGTGGCGCGGCTCGGCATGCTGGAAGTCTCCATAGACTCGCTGAACGTGCAGCGCTTTGCCAAACGCCGCGGCATCGACGCGCTTCCCAAGATCATCGCCAATCTCGAATTCGTGTTGACGAAACGAAAGCCCTTCGCCACGCAGATCAACGCCGCCGTAAATCTCGAGAATCTCGAAGACCTTCCTGAGCTGGCGGAGTTTTGTAAGCAGCACAACCTGGTGTTACACCCGGAGGCCGTTCACAACGTCATGCGAGACGGCGAGCTGCTTCCTGATGCGGAATTGCACGGGGCAGAGATCGACAAAGTCGAGATGTTCTTACGTGAATTGCGCGCCGCTTATCCCAAAAACGTCCGCTTCTATTCCCACTACTACGCCTTCTATCGCAACGGCGGCTTCGGCCCTCGCTTCCCTTGCCGCCATCCTTCCAAATTGATCTCCATGAAGCCGGACGGTTCCATCCATCTCCCTTGCGCGTTCAAGACGCTGCACCAATCGCAAGCGCCTCTCAAGGAAATCTTCGCCTCCGACGCCGCCAAGCAGATCATCGCCCAGGAGACCACGCTGTGGGACTTCTGCAACGGCTGCAAGATCGGTTGCCCCTACGAAGTCAGCGCCTTCACCAACAGCCCCATGCTGGCCCTCGAATCAGGGCTGAATTTCCTGCGAATTATCTGACGGATGCCCAGCCCATCTCTGGAGCCGTGCGGACCTCGTGTTCCGGAAACTGCCGTCGAACGCGGCGGGGAACGCATTCATCCAGTAGAATTCGCATGGGCCAGCACCGATTCCTTGGCCAATTCCAGAACCGCGACCGCGTGCTCGCGACTCACAGTGGGAAAGTCTTCCAAGAAATGATCGAGAGTATCGCCCTCCTCGAGGTAATCGAGTAGCGTTTGCACCGGAACTCGCGTGCCTCCAAACACCACGGCGCCGCTCATGACTTCGTCCGACCGGGTTATCAGAGACTTTGGTAGGGCCATATCATCTGTCCGTTTACAATAACTGCCTCCCGGAAAGTCACTCTAAGCCATCTATTGGCGCGGTTCTCCGCTACCTGCCCGGACGAGCCTGCATCTCCCGGCGCAAAACCGCATTCATGTAGGTCTGATATTTCTTACCCCGCGAGCGAAACCATGCAAGTACGTCCGCGTCCACGCGCAGGCTGATTTGCTGCTTCAACGGCCGGTAGAATCGCCCAACATGAACCTGCGCCGGGAGCGCTTTCATGGCTGGAACGTCGAAGTCATCGATCGCAGAATCCGGCATTGCAGCCAGTCTTTCGAGTTCTGTGCGCACGCGCTTACTCAGGGAACTCGTAAAGAGCGCGTTCGCTGGGATCCGCTTTTCTCGCGGAGATGATGCAGATTTTCCCTTTGTCAATTCTCTCATCGACTGCTAGGCAACGCGAGCGACAGAAGTTTTCCTAGGACGACCACCAAGCTTGCCGTTAGAACGTGCGGCAGCAGCTTTCGCCTTAGAGCGCGTCTGTCCTCCAGCCTTACCCAATTGCGCTGCCATCCAGCGTTTTGAACCTAGAAATCCCTCCAGGAGGGAGGGCAAATAAAGGTCGGCATCAAGCGCCGGAAAACGCAACCCTAACCCGGACGGTGAAATCTCAATTCTAGCAAGCTGGCTTGCATTTGCATGTTCCAGCCCTTGCGCGTCATGTGGTTTGAAGGCAATGGAAATACCGCTACTAAGATCAATCAGAATGCGACCAACTCTGCGGTCATAGCGAGCAGCAATAGCTTTTGGTGTTCTTGCCAAAAGAGCAGAAGCGCGTTGATTAGCCGTCTCAAATTCATCTTTATGGGTCGCCATGTATTCTGCTCCATTCCGCACATAGATGTGGTAGCTTCAGCATTAGAGCCGCTTTAATCTTCGTTACATCACCCGACGAAAAACCATAATTCTCTCGCAACTCCGGTGGCCCACCTGGGCAATTCAACTTAAAAACGGCCTCGCAATCACCGATGACATGCACATGAGCGGGCCGATGATCGTTCGGGTAAATCACAACCCTCAATCCGTCTATTTCATCTACTTTTGGCATTGTATCACAAAACCCAAGCGTTTAGGTTGTAGCCCCCGTCCGCGAGCATGGCATGTTCAACTCCCGCAGGGCAATCACGGGCCGCTGGGGACGCTCCGGGCAAGGCGCATGCCATTGCCGCGCAGGCGGCGGTTGGGGCGTTCGCTGTGGCGCGCGGCGGGATCGAGCCAATCCTTCCACTCCGCATAGCCGCCGCCCCGCAACACGCGCAGTCCCGGAGCATCGACTTGCTCTCGACCATCGGACGCAGCGTAGGGGTACGGGCGGTAGAGGCTCGAGGACCACTCCCAGACATTGCCCGTCAGGTCAAACAGCCCAAGCAAGTTGGGCTGTCCCTTCCCCACCGGCTTCAACTGCGGCCACGCGGCCGCTTCCGGCGTTCCGCCTCCGGCGCGCGCCGCATACTCCCACTCCGCCTCGGTCGGCAGCCGAAAGCCGGAGCCCGGCACGCCGTCATTCAGCTTCTTGAGCAGCGACTGGCAGTCTTCCCAGGAAATCTGGTCCACCGGCACGCGTTCAGACTCCGTCTGTCCGGCAGCCGGTTGCGCGCTGGGATTCGAGCCCATCAGCGATTTCCATTCCGCCTGCGTCAGTTCATATTGCGCCAGGTAGAAAGGCTCGACGCGCACCGTGTGCACAGGCTTCGAGGCGGCGAACCGCTCCGACCCCATCTCGAACTCGCCGCCCGGCACGAGCGCCAGGGGAATCCCCCAGCGAGCCACGCGCACGCGCAGCGGCAGGCCGGTTTGGGAATCGAACTCCTTCCCGAGGATTTCAAATCCCGCGAGCGAAGGGTTCATCCGCCGCTCGCACATCTTCAGCCGCTCGCCCGCGTGCCTATCCCCGGGCTTTTGCGCCAAGGCCTGCCGATACGCGTCGGAGGCTGCGTGCCAATCTCCGGCCTTGACCAGTTCTTCGCCGCGCCGCTCCAGTTCGGCGAATCGCGACCAGCGCGCGGAAATCTCATCGAGATGCGAATCACTCACCATCGCGGGCTTCTTGGGATCAACTAAGGCGTGGCTGTGGTGGCAATCCTGGCAGGAAGCCGTTTGCTGGGTATTGGGGCAACCGCTCGCGTGGCAACCGGCGCAGAGGCCTGCGATGGCGGCGCCACGGGGAAGGCGCTCGGGCTTGATATTGTTTCGCTCGTCCTTGACGTGGCCTGGGCTTGGCCCGTGGCATGACGTGCAGGCGATGCCGGCCTGGCGATGTCGGGACATGCCCCACTCGACGACCGAGATGACGTGACAGCGCGCGCAAACGCCCGCCTCCTTGAACTGCCCGTCCTCGACGGTCTGGGCGGCGCCGACGGCTGCGCACAAAAATAGAATGATTCCGGAAGTCAGCCGCGCCATTGTTCCTCCAGCCAGCGATAATCAGGCGGAAGCCAGTTGGCCCCGCGCAGGCTTGCGAGTTGCCTGGCCCTGCCCAGCGCCGACCGTTCTTCCGGGCGCATTTCCGAATAGTGCGTCAGCGCCTTGAAGTTGTCCTCCAGCAAGCGGTCCTCAGCCATGCCGGTGAGCGCCGTGGACAGGAAAGGCCGGGAATAGACAAACCTCATGGCGGCCATGCAAAGCGTCTCATCGGGCAGGCGGTTGAGACTCTCGGTTAATTCCACAACTGCGGCGGGCAATACCGGCTTGCCCACTCTCTGCCAAAGTTGGAGATCCTCGAATTCCGGTTTGGCTCCCGGACGGGCGCGTGGATCAAGCTTCATGATCGAACCGGAAGCCAAAGGCTTCATGGCAATCAGGCCGATCCCGTTACTGAGAGCGCGCGGCAGAAACTGGCTGTAGTCGGCGCGCGCGTGAATGAAGTTGTAAGGGAAGATTATGAAGTCGATGCCTTCCAGTTCATCCAGCGCCATGGTCATGGTGCGTTCGATGTGGGTCGAGATGCCGATCGCGCGGATCTTTCCGGCCTCCTTCGCTTTCCGCAGCAAATCCCAGTTCTCGAGGGTCGGCTGGTCAATCTCCTGCGCGCAGAAGCGGTAGAGATCGACGTATTCGAAGAACCTCGCGGCCTGATCGATGTCTTTGGGGGTGATGTCGTGGGCGAGCGAAATGATGATCTTGTCGCGCCTTCCGCGCACCAACTTCGCCGCGGGTTCCCACTGCCCCTCGGTGGCATACACGTCGAGGAGGTTCACGCCCAGATCAAAGGCGTGGGCAATAATCCGGTCCCGCCTCGCCTGCCCCTCCGGCGTCAGCACCGTCTTCTCCGGGCCCGCCGGAAGACGGTCCGTCGGATCGGTGTGAGATCCGAAGGAAAGCAACGAGACGTCCATACCGGTTTTTCCCAGCCGCCGATAGACCATCCCGCCCCGCCGGAACTCGCGAACCGGGGGCGCCTGGACATCCGGGGCCGCTACCAAGGTCCTGCCGGCGACTAGCCCGGCCGCGCAGGCGGCTAGAAACTCACGGCGGGTCGAAGTGCTCATCTTTAATGTGGAGTGCACGCGTCCTCCTCGCGACTGGGAGTGCGACATCGACCGAGAGCAGAAGCGAGTGCTACGTTAGCCAACATGGCTTCTTGTGTCAATGCTCCTCGAGTGCTCAGGGCGCCGAACAGCCAATTCGGTATTATTGTCGTTGTCCTTTGTTTTCATAGACATTCTCGCTTTGTTCTCCCACAAACCGTACAGGAACGATTTCACGCGAAGGCGCAAAGCACGCAAAGGTCGCTAAGTCCCACCACCCCCGCTCCTCATCTGAGGTGGGGAGTCGGACAATTCCCCTCCTTGGACAAGGAGGGGTCAGGGGTAGTTGATTTCCATGCCGATCCTTTGTTTTCATAGACATTCTCGCTTTGTTCCGTCGAATTCAAGTCGAGAAGTCGAGAGTCGAGGGTTGAGGAGTGACAAACCGTCACCATCCGACCCGATCTCTTGAATTGGCCCCTCAACTCCTCAATTCCTGGACTGTTTGTTTTCATAGACATTCTCGGTTTGTTCCCCGAAAAACCATACAGGATCAGTCTCACACCGAGGCGCAAAGGACGCCAAGATCGCCAAGTCCGCGGTGGAGGTCCGACAAGCTGCGGCATTGCTCGGGCCGGAATTTCATAAGAGTAGCCTACCATAGTGCGGTTGATTGTCAAGCGATTTGCAGGGAATCGTCGCTCGGGCAGGGCGAGCGGGGCAGGATCTCCCTTGATCCGTCTCTCAAGCGACGCCATGACGGCTGCACTCCGCTGCGATCGGCCATGGTTCGCGACAACAGCATCTAATTACGAAAGCGGAGGTCGGAGGGGCAGGGGTTGGTCTGGTGGCGGGCACTCCGGGAATAAAAGCATGGACTAAATGTATGCTATCTTTAGAAAGGGGTACGAAGCATGTTAATCAAAAGGGTGTCGGAGATTCCTTCGTCCGAGGTCACGCCGAAATGGCTTTACTTGAACCGCAGGAAGTTCCTGGCGGGCGCATTGGGGGTGACCGCGGGGGCGCTGCTGGGAGAGAGCCTGAAACAGCTTGCTTGGCCCTCGCAAAAGGTTTTGGCGGGGAGCAAGCTGAACGTGGCGGCGAAAAGTCCATTCAGCACCACGGAGCAGGTGACGCCCTTCAATGACGTGACCCATTACAACAACTTCTACGAGTTCGGGACGGGAAAGGAACAACCGGCGAAGTATGCGGCCAATTTTCGTACCTCGCCTTGGAGCGTGAAAGTCTTCGGGTTGGTGGATAAGCCACGCACGTTTACGTTGGAAGAGTTGCAGCAATTGGCGCCGCTCGAGGAGCGCATCTACCGGCACCGTTGCGTCGAGGCCTGGTCGATCGTGGTACCCTGGGTCGGATATTCCTTCAGCGCGCTGCTGAAGGAAGTGTCTCCCCAACCCAAGGCAAAGTTTGTGGCGTTTGAAAGTTACTACAGCTCCAGCCAAATGCCCTTGGGAAGCCAGGCGGGAATTCAATTGCCTTACGTGGAAGGTCTGCGTCTGGACGAAGCCATGCACCCGCTGGCCCTGCTTTGCTTCGGCATGTACGGCGAGACGCTGCCCAACCAGGACGGTGCACCGGTGCGCATGGTGCTGCCCTGGAAGTATGGGTTCAAAAGCATCAAGTCGCTGGTGAAGATCAAGCTGGTGGAGAAACAGCCGCCCACCACCTGGAACATGCAAAGCTCTTCGGAGTACGGGTTCTATTCCAACGTCAATCCCCACGTGGACCATCCGCGCTGGAGCCAGGCCAAGGAGCGCCGCCTGGGGGAGTTCTTGCGGCGGCCCACCCTGATGTTCAATGGTTACGATCAAGTGGCGTCCCTGTACGCGGGCATGGACTTGAAAAAGTATTTCTAGGTAGGGCCGAACGGCGTTCGGCCCTGGGGCGAGCGCCGCTCGCCCCTACATGATTCCCGTGCTACGCGTATCGGAAAGGGCAGGTTCGTGCGAAGACTTCTCAGAAGCAAATGGCTGAAGCCTCCGGTGTTCGTGTTGTGCCTGGCGCCTGTGGGCCTGTTGGTCTGGCGGGCGCTGCACGGGCAACTTACGGCCAACCCCATCGAGTACATCACGCACCAGACGGGCGACTGGACAATCATCTTCATCGTCGCCACCCTGGCCGTGACACCGGCGCGCAAGCTTCTGCGATTGCCGGAACTGATTCGCTTCCGCCGCATATTGGGGCTGTTTGCGTTCTTCTACGGCTTCCTGCATTTCAGCACCTGGATAGGGCTGGACAAATTTTTTGATTGGGCGGATATGCTGGCCGATGTGCGGAAGCGGCCTTTCATCACCATGGGATTCACGGGATTTGTACTGATGATTCCCCTGGCGTTGACGTCGACGGCCGGGTGGATTCGCCGCTTGGGAGGAAAGCGCTGGCTGGCGGTACACAGGTTGATTTACGCGACGGCGGTTGCCGGCGTCGTGCATTACTACTGGCTGGTGAAGTCGGACGTGCGCAAGCCGCTGTTTTACGGCGCTCTGGTGGCTTTGCTGCTGGTCCTGCGAGTGGGATTCTGGCTGGCCGCGCGGCGCACGAAACCGGCGGGAAAAACCCTCGAGCCGAAACTGACCAGCGTGGAGACGGCGTGACGTGGGGCTCGAAGGCAAAGAGGCTACCTGCTCCGGGAACGGTAATGCGGGCCTCTCGCCCGCTGTGGCGCGGGCATTTCTCCGCTCCGCTCAGGACGGGCTCTGCCCGCGAGGTCTTGCGGGGGCGAGACGCCCCCGCGACAGCGGGCGGGACGCCCGCACCACATCGATGCACGGTCAGGCCATTTTCACGGTTTCCGGGTGCCCGTGAAACGACGGACATGAGCGACTGGTCTGCATTTTGTGTGACTCCGAATTCCGCAGGTCGCTGACCACCTGCGCCGGTTGCCAATCGTTTCCACGATAGACTTGAATGACCTTCCCGCCTGGGGCAATGAGCACGGTGACCAGCGAGTGTACGATCTGGCCGCGGTCAGTCCAGTATCGCAGGCCAAAGAATTCGGCGACTTTGCGAACCTCTTCCGGCGTGCCCGTGGCAAACTCCCACCGATCGAAAGGATGAAGACTGCCCGCGTAGTTTCGGCCATAGGCGCGCAGGACGTCAGGTGTATCGAACTCAGGGTCGATGCTGATGCTCAGCAGATGGGTGGAAGCGGAAAGCCTGGGGTCGCGGCGGACTTGCTCCGCGATTTGCGCGAAATTCCTGCTCATCAGTGGGCAGTAATCGGGAAGTGGGCAGCGCGTATAGATGAAAGTCAGCAACAAGGCCTTGCCGTGATACTGATGGAGATGAATCCGCTTCCCATCCTGGTTGACCAGCGATAAGTCCGGCACTTCCTGCCCCAACGCTGAAGTCACAGACCCGGGAGGCGCCAGCGAGTCGCTTCCCGGCTTGCCCTCTTCGGTGACAACGAGCCCTTCCAGCCAGGAGTGGCCGGCCTCAATCACCAGGGTTGCGCTTACCGTTTGGCCGGGTTTGAGAACATTGAAGGCCCACTGGTCCTTGACGATAAAACTCATCGTCATGGCGCCCATGTACCCTGGAATGGATTGGTGGGCCACCGTCAACGTGCCGGCGTTCGCATCGACCGCGACCACTTTCCCTCGCAGATCGTATCGCTGCTGGGGCAGAGGTTTTTCTTTGTGGCATGTTGTCAGGCAAGATGCTATTGCCAATAAAGATAGACAAACAATTAACTTTCGCGTTCGCATTGAGGAAATGCTGATGTCTCGGACTGGCCCGATCACACGATCTCCCGATCACCCGATTAATAGTGGAACCGGTAGCGGAATTCCACGTAAATCTGCCGCGGATCGTTCCAGTGAAATCCGCCAAAGGTAAGGCTGTTGTCCAGTTGCACGCGTTTGTCTCCCACATTCAGGGCGTTCACGGAAACCGTGAATTTCTCCGCGAAGGTTTTCCCGACCGCAAGGTCGACCGTGGCGTGTGCAGGCAGATAGGGCCCCGGATACTCCGCGTTCGGAGTTCCGTACAGGCCATTCGTGAACCCGGAGCCGTAGTAGACGTTGGTCGAAGCATAGGTCCGCCAGGGAAGACTCGTATTGTAGCCGAAGTTCAGTGTGTTCCTCTGATCGTGGTCCACGGGCGAAAACCCCGGCGGTAGATCGAGCCCGCAAGCCGGCGTCACGGGACTGGGGCAGATCAAGCCTCCGGTAATCGGCGCCGTGGCTTCCGCGATTTGATTCGCATAGGCAAGGTGGAACCGGCCGTGATGCCAGAGGCCGGGGGAGCGCAGCGTGAGTTCCCAACCATTGATCACGGCCGCATCCCAAGTGATGGGCCAGAAGAGGTTCGATTCGCCGATATTATTGTGATCCAGCCAGTTCGTGGCCTTGGTTTGATAGTTGTCGGCGTCCAGGGTCCAGCCGTGATAGGGAATTCTGAGGCCAAACTGGTATTCTTTATCCCGCTCGCCGTGCAAAGGGGCGAAGGTAAAGTTCTGGCTATTGGCTAAGCCGAGTAGAGCGCCCGTGGCTGTGACCAGGGGCGGGGCCTGGTAGTAATGACCGTAAAAACCGCGAAAGACCCAGTGCAGGCGCGGAACGCTCAAAGCAAAACCGACCCGGGGATCCGTAACGTTTTCGGCGATGGAGGCGTTGAATTCCGTTTGCCGGAGGCCGGCGATCACGGTCAACCACGGGGTGACTTTGAATTTCTCGTTGATGAACTCGGCGGCAACGCCTCCCGTTACGCCAATCGAGGAGGCGGGGAAGTTTGCGCTGCCGTCCGTGAATTGGTTATCGAAGTAGTTGTGCTGGTGCTGAGCGAACCCGGACACTCCGGCTTCGAGATCGCTTCTCCAGAATCTGGCGTTGAGGGTCGTCTCCATCCCCAGGTAATTGGCAGCCTGATTTACGGTTGAGATGACGGGATAATCGTTCGCCCCGCCGCGGTAGTCAGCGCCGTTGTAATGGTAAAAGGGAGAAACCGTCAGCAGCAGATTGGGATTGAAGGTGTGAACCCAGGAGAAGACGACGTAGCCGTCGGGTTCACGCTCGCCGTCGCGCAGGGCGTAGCTGGGAGAATTCCCCGATGACGCCAGAATTTGATTCCCGGCGGAATTGGGATCAGGGTCGATGGGGATCTGGTAATAATCCTGCCGCAAGGAAGTGACCAGCCGAAGTTGGTTCCTGGCATCGGGGTTGAAGATGAACGAAGCGAATCCGCCGTAGCCGCTCTCCGCATCGTGAAAAACCTGCGCGATTGGGGCCTGGAGCCCGTAATCGCTGCGGTTTCCGTTCAAGCTGAGGTAGTAAGCAAATCGCTCCGAGTGTCCTCCGCAACTGACTTGATTGTCAGTTTGATATAAATTCCCGAAGCTCATGGCGAGATCACACTCGTTATTGAACTCAAAGCCGGTTCGGGGCACGACGTTGAAGATTCCGTAGGTACGGTCTCCGTAGTCGGCGTCGTAGCTGCCTCGAAGGACTTCGAGTTCGTCGATGTCCTTGGGGTCAATCTGCGGCCCCAGGTTGGTGGCGATATTGGTGTTGGGGATGGGAATTCCGTCAATCAGCCACTCCACCTGGTGGCCGCCTCGCATGTGCAGCATATCGTGCGTCACGTAGGCGGCAGGCACGTAATCGGTGATCATCTCCAAGCCGTTGGTGCGGTCCGCTCCGGGAGTTTGCCGGATGTCTTCACGGCTCAGCATGGTCGTGGGCGTGACGCTGTCCGTGGTCGCCTCCACGGGAGTACCTAAAACGTTGACGGCTTGCTTCACGCCCGCCACAGCTAACGGGCAGTGCAGCACCGGACTCGTGTCGGACTGCACAATCACACTTTGCTGCATGGACTGGAAGCCCTGCGACGAGACGGTGACCGTGTAATTCCCGATCGGGACGGAAGTGAATTCAAATTCGCCGTTTTCGTTGGAGTCTTGAGATCGGGTCCAATCCGAGTTTTGAGCTTTCAACGTAACTTGCGCGCCTGGAATAGGACGGTGCTGGGGATCGTGAACGACGCCGCGCACAGATCCAAAAATGGTGGCAAATGCGACGCTGCCCAAGGCCAAGACGACCGCCGTCAACACGCATGCTTGTCTCATAAAACTCTCCTCTCCATTGGCGATGGTGATGAACGATCCGGCAGGGCGCATCGTGAAGCACCCCGGCATCGGGATCAATGCAGGACTGCGGACCTGCAAGGCAAATGCTCGCGCTACGCCGTCGGGTAATGCGATGCCAGCTTTGACAAGGTGTAACGGGGCTTTGTCTGCCGGGCCCGAAGTCCGGGTTTCAACGATGGACGAGAGTCGATTAGCTCAATCGGCAATCATGCATCGAAGATCGACCATCAGAGAGGGAATCGAGGAGGTTGATCCGGAATCCGCGCGTGGGCGGGCAGCAGACTCGAGTCTGAGGCATCGTAGCAGAAGCTCCAAGCGGCGATCGGATTCCACCAAGGGTGTTCGGTGGGTACGTAAGTAAGAGTGCTGAGAATGGCGCTGATGTAACTGTCAGGAGATTGCATTCCGCACTGTCCGCCCGTGCCCATGCAGCACGCCGGAAGCCGGCCGGAACCGTGGTGGTGTCCTACACACATGCAGGCTCCGGTCGGGCATCCGCAGGCATCAGCCGTAAAGTTGGGCGAAGTCCACCGCACGCTTGGGGCAAGCAGCGCGGCCATGGTCAGAATTGTCAGAAACCTCGCGGAAGTGCGCATTTTGATTGCCGGGAAAGCCCAGATACTCAGTATAGCAGGTCTCTGTGCCGAAGGCACATTTTGGTACTTCGGGCAGGTGTCGCTTTTTGCCACATCAGAATTCGTCCGTCGGCTCGACAGGAATGACATCGAGTGTGTAAATCAATAAGATAGGAGGAATAGAAGAGTGACCGAAAGGGCAGACAGAGGCACGGCGATCGGCTTAAGACTAAAAGCCCTAAATATGTGGCATTTTGACACACTACACCACGAGCTTCGCAATCCAAGGCCGCTCAAACTTGCTTCAGGGCGCATTCAACTCTTTTATTTACAATTAGTTAAAAACTAGTGCGGTCCTTGGCCATCTCCGTGCGTAAGATACCCTTAGCCAAACACTTGGAGTGTGCGCGTAGTGAGCAGGATTCTTGTTGTTGACGACGACCTGGAAAGCCGTGACCTGCTGTCTGAGGTCCTGGAAGCCAACGGATATCCGCAGGTGGAAGCGGTAGCCGACGGGTTGGCGGCGCGAGAAGCTTTGGCGCGGGACAACGATTGCCGCATTATCATCGCCGATTTACACATGCCCAATGAGTCGGGCTTAGATCTGCTTCGACATCTCAGAAAGCAAAATGCCAAGCACGAGATTGTTCTCATGTCTTCCTTCTTCAGTCATACGGAAAGGAAGCTGGCCCAAGACCTGGGCGCTTACGCCCTTCTCGACAAGCCATTTCGGATTACCGAACTGCTGAAGCTCGTCTCCCAACTTGCGGAACGGAATTCCATCGGTATTTCCACTTAGGTGCACCGGTGAAACCGGTCACGAGGAGCATAAATGGACACAACCCAGAAGGTAATTGAGATTATTGCTCGAGAGCAGCATCTGGACCCGAGCAAAATCACTATCGATTCGAAGTTCGCGGAATTGGGCATAGACTCGCTGGACGGAGTCAATATCCTCTTCGCGCTGGAAGAGGAATTCAAGATTGATATCCCGGACGCGGTGGCGCAGAACATGCGCTCAGTCCGCCAGGTGGTGGACAGCCTGACACGAGTTTTGGAAGGTAAGGACATTTCCGATCTGGTGGCGATGGCGAAGGGCGAGGCCCCGGCCGCCACAGCCAATTAAATTCACAAGGGTGAATCGTGCGAAGAGTCGTCATTACCGGTGTAGGCGTCTTTGCTTCCGTAGGCAAGAACGCGCCAAGCTTTTTCAAGAACCTGCTGGAAGCCCGGTCGGCGGTTCGCCGTATTTGCCAATTTGATCCCTCTGCGCTGACGGTTCAGATTGCTGCCGAAGTTCCGGACTACACTCCGACGGATTACTTTCCCGCCAAGCGGCTCGATTTGCTGGATCGCTTCAGCCAGTTCGGCTTGCTGGCCGCGCAGGAAGCTATGACCTCGAGTGGAATCGAGGTACGCGAGGAGGAAGGCCCTCGCTTCGGGGTGGTGAGCGGCAGCGGAATGGCGGGTGCCAATACCCTGGATAACGGCTACTTCAACCTCTACGCCCAACAGGCGACACGGCTGCATCCGTTCACCATTCCCCGCATGATGCACAACGCCGCCACTTCTCAAATCTGCATGGAATTTGGCGCGCAAGGGCCCTCCTTCACAACTGCCACGGCCTGCTCGTCTTCAGGTCATGCGATTGGCGAAGCCTTTCACATGATCAAATTTGGGATGGCCGATCTGATGTTGACCGGCGGGTGCGAGGCGCCGATCACCGTGGGAATGATCCGTTCCTGGGAATCGGTCCGGGTCCTGGCCACGGGGAACGGCGATCCCAGCCGGGCCTGCCGGCCTTTTTCGGCGGACCGCGAGGGTTTCGTCATGGGCGAAGGGGCCGCCATGCTGCTGCTTGAGGAACTTGAGCATGCAAAAAAGCGCGGGGCCAAGATCCTCGCGGAAATCTCCGGCTACGGCCTGAGTTCAGATGCCGGACATATTACCCAGCCCTCCATCGAGGGGCCGGCTCGTGCAGTGCGCATGGCCCTCGAGGAAGCCGGCGTTGCCGCGAACGAAGTCGATTACATTAATGCCCATGGCACCGGGACGCGCCTGAACGACGCCACTGAAACGCAGGTCGTCAAGAAGGTATTCGGCGAGCACGCTCGCAAGCTGGCCATTAGCTCCACCAAATCCATGCACGGCCATACCATGGGGGCCACGGGGGCAATCGAACTGGCGGCCACAACGCTGGCCATCGAATGCAACTGCATCCCGCCCACCGCGAATTACACCACGCCGGATCCCGAGTGCGACCTGGACTATGTGCCCAATCAAGCGCGAGAGATTCCTGTACGGGTCGCCGTCTCCAATTCCTTCGCCTTCGGCGGCCTCAATGCGGTGCTGCTGGTGCGAAAATTCCAGTAAAGACGGAAAGTGGAAAATGGAAAATGGAAAATGGAAAATCGAAACTCGAAAATGGGAGGACCAAACTGTAAACGCGGAGACACGCCATCGAAAGCGATCTGTGACTGATGCCGAGGGCCGAGGTATTGATCGCTTCCCGGTCCTACGAATTTCCAGTTTCGACTTTCCATTTTCCAGTTTCCATTTTCCAGTTTCCATTTTCCAGTTTCTAATTTCCATTTTCTAGTTTCCCAGGTTCCTAGTGACTTCTAAACGTATCTTCATACTAACTCTGAGTGTCGGCACGGGGCATGTTCGTGCGGCAGAAGTGCTCCAGCGGGCGCTCTACGATTGCATTGATCCTGTCGAAGTCCACCTCCTGGACGTCCTGAAGGTGGCGCGCTCCTGGTTCCTGATGTTGTACGTCCGCCCTTACTGGTGGATGCTTCGGCGCGCTCCACGTGTTTGGCGATGGCTCTTCGAGCGCCGGCAGAAGAAGCTCCATCGCACCACGGCTCCTCACTGGGTCTTTCGCCGGGGGTGCAAGAAAGTGCTCGAGGAGCTCAAAGCGTATGCTCCCCACCTGGTCGTCGCCAATGAAATCGGCGCGGTTGAAATCGCCGCTCTGGGCAAGCGCGAGGGTTGGTTTCACGCTCCCATTTTGGCCGTGCTGACGGATTTTCAGGCAGAGCCACCCTGGGCGCAGACGGAAGTCGATGCCTACTGTGTAGGCAGCGAAGAGGCGCGCTCGCAGCTAGTGAATTGGGGAACCTCGCCCAACCGGATTCTGGTGTGCGGCATTCCCGTTGACCCGGTATTTGCGCTTGCCCAGGATCGGAGCGAACTCCGGCGAGCCCTGGGTTTGGACGCTCACCGGCCCGTCGTGTTGGTGATGGGAGGGGGCATGGGTCCGGCCCCCCTCGATGTGATCGTCGAAAGGCTGGAACTCTGCCGATTTCCCCTTCAGGTCTTGGTGGTGGCCGGGCAGGATGGCGTCCTCAAGCGGACCCTGGAGCAGTTGAGGGGCAGAGTCACACTGGATCTGCACGTCTTTGGCTGGACAGACACCATACCGGAATTGATGGCGGCGGCCGATCTTCTGATCACCAAGCCGGGCGGCTTGACCACCGCAGAAGCGCTCTCGGCGGGCCTGCCGATGATTGTGACCCATCCTATTCCGGGACCGGAAGAGCGGCACGTTCGTTACCTGGTGCAGCAAGGTGTGGCAGTGCAGGCCCGGACTCTCGAGGAGATTCCTCAAGCCGTAACGCAGATGCTCAGCAAACCGGAAACCCTGGCGGAGATGAGCCGCCGCCAGAAGGATTTGGCACGGCCAGATTCCGCCCATGCCATCGCGCAGGTGGGCCAGGCGCTGCTCGAGAAAAGCACCTACATCGACTTGCTGGCAACTCGGCCCCCGCGTGCCGGGGAGTCGACGTATCTGATGTAAAGGAAGTTGTCAGTCATCAGTTCTCAGTCATCAGTTGCGAGTCAACTGATAACTGATGACTGAGAGCTGATGACTCAGCTTTGAGATGCTCTCCAGATTCCGCAAACTCGTAGAGCGCACCGTAATTGGCGAATCGGTCCCGAGCCTTGTTCGCTGGGGGAAATATGTACCTCGCGCGCTGATTGAAGGCATTCAACGCGACTCGTTTTGCGAGTTGGTGCGCTACGCGGCAGAGCGGCAAGCCTTCTTCGGGCGCAAGTTGCGCGAGAGCGGCATCGTGGCGAACCGGGTCCGGCGCCCGGAAGACCTTGGGGACATCTTCACCACACCCGAGGACTTGCGCAACCTGCCGGCGGAAGATTTCCTCTGCCGCGAGCCGCAATTGGTGTTTGAAACCACCGGCACCTCCGGGGGCCCCAAGCGCGTCTATTTCAATTACGAGGAGTTGGAGTTCACGGCACGCTACGAGGCGGCGGCCATGTGGGAAAACGGCGTGCGGCCGGGCGACCGGGTAGTCTGCACATTCGACGCGGGGTATTGGATCAGCGGTTGGGTCACCTTTCTAGCTTGCAAGCGCATGGGAGTTTTCTGTTCGGCGACTGGCAAGCCCCACCCGCGCGAACTCTATTCCCGCATGCCGATCTACAAATATAACGTCATCGCCGCAGATCCCACCTGGCTGGTGAGCCTGAGCGAGATTGCAGAGAAAGAAGGCGTCTTCCCGCTGAAGCTGATCGTCGCTGCCGGAGACCGCATGACGGAAGTCTATCGGAACTACGTCGAGCGCGTCTGGAATTGCCCTGTAGTTCTCGGCTACGGATCCACCGAGCAGGGCGGCGGCACGGCAATGGAGTGTCTCAGGCGGGAAGGCTATCACCTGGACGAGTTCAACTATTTTATCGAAATTGTTGACCCTGACTCGGAAGGCTACGGCGAACTTGTGGTGACCACGCTTTCACGCCGCACGATGCCGCTCATTCGGTACCGGGTGCGCGATGTGACGCGGTTCATCAATGAACCTTGCCCCTGCGGGGCCACGATCCGCCGTATGGCCAAAATCCGCGGCCGGGTGGACGAAATGGTGGTGATGGGGGCCGGGAACATGTACCCGGAAATCTTCGAGCGCGTGCTCCACGACGTGGAAGGGATTTCCGAGAATTGGCAGGTGGCGGTCCGGCAGGAAGGCGTCCACGACATCCTCGATTTCCGGCTCGAGTTGACGAACGGCACGAACCCCTCGACGGTCGAAAACGCCGTGCGGAAGAACCTCGAAGCGCGCTACCCGGACGTCTGGGCGAACCAACTCTGCGGGATGTATCAGCTTGAGTTTCGCATTTTCCCGCCCGGAGAGTTGACGCAGGGGAGGAAGCCCCGGCGGTTGGTCGATGAACGTAAGGGATAAACCAGAATTTCAAATGGCAAATGGCAAAGTGCAAATGGCAAATGGTGAACCCATCGTCTTTACAGATTTCGATGGGACGATCACCCAGCGCGATGTGACGGACGAAATCCTGGCGCAACTGGCGCATCCTTCCTGGCGGGATGTCGAGCAGGAGTGGACACGCGGATTGATCGGGTCGCGCGAATGCCTGGAGCGGCAGATCGCGCTCGTTGACACCTCCGCGGAGGATCTCGACGCCTTAATTGATGCGGTTCCCCTTGACCCTGGTTTCACCACGTTCCACCGGTTTACACAACAACGAGGCATTCCGCTCTATGTTTTAAGCGAAGGATTCGACTACGTGATCGCACGCGTCCTGAAGCGCGCCGGCATGGAGGGGCCGCTTCGAAACGGCATGCAGGTATTCTCGAGCGCCCTGCGGCTCGAAGGCCGCCGCCTGATACCCTCCTTCCCTCATTCTTCCCCGCCCTGCGAGCATGGGTGCGGCACGTGCAAAGCGGCGCTGCTTCGGCGCCTCGGAGAAGGAAAGCATCCCATCATCTTCGTGGGCGATGGGCTCTCTGATCGATTCGCCGTGGATCAGGCGGATGTGGTCTTTGCCAAACGGCAGTTGCTCGCCTATTGCCAGGAGCACGGCAAAGCGTACCGTCCGTTCGACACTTTTGCGGATGTTGAGCAAGCCGTTGCCGCCATGCTGTAGGGGCGGCCCTTGTGGCCGCCCTGGGGCAACCACAAGGGTTGCCCCTACGAAGTCCATTACGGAGGCAATAATCCTTTGGCGATTTCTGGTGCAGGTACAAGAACTGACGAACTGTTACAACTCGAACGAAAGTACTGTTCCTTCGGTGACACGGTCCATTACCTCGACCCTCCGAAGATTTTTGTCGATTGCGAAGGCAGCTACCTTTACGACGAGCAAGGCACTCCTTATCTCGACCTTCAGATGTGGTATTCAGCAGCGAGCTTCGGCTACAAGAATCGCAGGCTGGGCGAGGCCCTGAAGCGGCAAGTGGACCGGCTTCCCCAGCTTGCCTGCCAGTACCTGCACGCCGAGAAGGTGGAAGTGGCGGCGCGCATCGCTCAATACTGCGAAAAACGCTTCGGAGTGAAGGGCCGGGTGCAGTTCAATGTCGGAGGCTCGCAAGCCATCGAGGACTCGTTGAAACTTGTTCGGAATTATACCGGCAAGAGCCTGATGTTCGCCTTCATGGGCGGGTATCACGGACGGACGCTGGGCGCTTCCGCCATCACCTCGAGTTACCGCTACCGCCGCCGCTACGGCCACTTCGGCGAGCGCGCCCAGTTTGTTTTTTATCCCTACTGTTTCCGCTGCATCTACGGGCTGCAGCCCGAAACCTGCAACCTCTACTGCGAGGACCAGTTCGCTCACCTCTTCGACAACGAATATCACGGGGTGTGGGACGCGAAAGCCCAGAGCGCGGAGTACGGCGCATTTTATATTGAAGCTGTGCAGGGGACGGGCGGCTACGTGATTCCACCGCGCACTTATTTTCAGCGACTCAAGGAAACCTGCGACCGGCGCAAGATTCTGATCGTGGATGACGAAATTCAAATGGGGTTTTATCGCACCGGGAAGTTCTGGGCCATTGAGAATTTCGGTATTACCCCGGATATTATTGTCTTTGGTAAGGCGCTCACCAACGGCTTGAATCCCATCTCCGGCATCTGGGCGCGCGAAGAACTCATCACGCCGGAGCTTTTCCCGCCTGGCTCCACGCATTCGACGTTCTCGTCCAATACCCTGGGCACGGCAGTGGCGCTCGAGACACTCAAGATGCTCGAAGAAGAGGACTACGAGAAGCTGGTGAACGAAAAAGGCGCCTATTTCCTCACCGGCCTTAAGGACCTGCAAAGCCGCTTTCCCAGCATTATTGGGAATGTGGACGGATTAGGGCTGGCCCTGCGCATCGAAGTTTGCAAAGAGGACGGTGTGACCCCGGACCGCGACCTTGTGGATCGCATCTTTGCCGAAGGTTTAAAAGGCGACCTCGAGGTTGCCGGACGCCGCTATGGACTCGTCCTCGACGTTGGAGGCTACTACAAGAATGTTTTCACGCTCGCCCCGTCATTCACCATCACGCGCGAGGAAACAGACCTGGCGCTGGAACTCCTCACACAACTCTTCCGCCGCTGCCGTCAGTAAACGCGACGAGCGTGACAAAGCGTCCTGGAATTCGTAAGATAGCGCTGTTACGATGGGTGTGGGAGATGTCTCATGACGGTGATCGACCTTCCCGACGAACAGGCGGCAGCGCTGAAAGCGAACGCTGCTGCGGAGGGTCTTTCTCTTGAGGCGTGGCTCCAAAAGCTCGCTGAACAGGAGCGCCCAGACGACCGCCCCCGGCGGCACATTGCTGACGTGATCCTCGAAAATATGCAGGATGTGCCGCCGGAAATCATGGCGACCATGCCCGAGGACGGCGCCAGCCAGCACGATCATCACATTTACGGCTGGCCCAAGAAAGAGGCATCACCGCGCTTTTCGCCGACACGTTCTATTGGATCGCCCTAGTCGATTTCACCGACAGCGCCCACCAGCGGGCGTTGCCGAAGCCAAAGAAGTGTATGTTTTCGGCTCTGGAACCATGAATCCGTCGAATAACGATCTGATTCGCGATATTGTCCGCCGTATCGTGGAGACGGCGCAGCCGGAGAAAATCATCCTGTTCGGCAGCCGGGCACGGGGTGACGCCCGACCCAACAGCGATTTCGACGTTCTGGTGATCAAGGAATCCAGCGAGCCAGGCTACCGGCGCGACGCCCCGATTTACGTCGCCCTGGCGGGTCTGCCCGTGGAAGTAGAGGTTTTAGTCTACACGCCCCAAGAGGTGGCTGAGTGGGCCCAGGTTCCGCAAGCTTTTGTGACCACGGCGACACGAGAGGGAAAGATAGTGTATGAAAGAAAAAGCTGAGCTCGTTCTCGGCTGGTTGCGGAAGGCGCAGAGCGATGGTGTCGCCCTGGATGTGACCCTGCGCGCAAGGGCCCTGGACGCGGCCTGTTTCCACGCGCAGCAAGTCGCCGAAAAGTACCTGAAGGCGTTCTTGACTCACCACTAGGTGCCGTTTCCATACACCCACAACCTGACAAAGCTTGTGGAACTGTGCGCGCAGATCGACATCGAATTTCGGTCTCTCCTCCCCCAAGTCGAACCGCTGACGCCCTACGCGGTGCGGCCCCGTTATGACGCCTCCTTTTGGCCGAACCAGGAGGCGGCTGAAGAGGCCCTTTCTTCGGCGCGCGCCGTCCTCGAATTTGTCCTACACCGGTTGCCAGACGACATCAGGAAGGCGGCGGAATAACGCCCACCCACGACATCATCGGGCAATTGGCGGCTGGTGTTCCGCTTCGATGGAGAAAATGCAGCCGACGTTGATTTGGTTGATTACCACTAGCGAAAGGAAAAAAGACACATGGATATGTACGATCCCCCGCACCCCGGCGAGATAGTCCGGGAGGACTGCCTTAAGGCGCTCGATCTTAGCGTGACCGAGGCGGCAAAGGGCTTGGGCGTCACGCGCAAGATCCTCTCGTCGATTCTCAACGGCCGCTCCGGCGTCACGGCGGAAATGGCGCTGCGGCTGTCCAAGGCGTTCGGGAGCACACCAGAGCACTGGTTGCAGATGCAGCTTGCGTACGATCTGTGGCAAGCGAAGCGCCGTGCCAAGAAACTGCACGTCAAGCAGTTCTTCGCCACAGCGCCGGGCTAATGGGGTCCCAAGAGCCGGACCTCCTGCAAGGTCATTCCATACCCGCCGCCGGGCGGGTCGTCGCGGTAATTCGTGTGCAAATAACCGTTGGTGAAGTTCGCGGCGTAGCACAGCCATGCCGAACGGCCGTCCTTGCCGATGAACTTCGAGGGGAAGTTGACGAAGTAGGCTTGCTCGCCGAAGTGGCGCATGTAGACCACAAGTTTCCAGGGACCGGTGATGTGGTCGGACTCCAGGATGTAGGTGTTGTACTTTGAGATGGTGTTACCGCCGTCGGTGATCACCAGTAGGTATTTCTTCAGCGGCGCGTCGTAGGTCATGGTGACGCAGCCCGTGTTGTTGTTCCAATCCGCCAGGGGTTTGATCCTGGAAAAATCCCGCGTCCAAATAGGGTGGCCGGAGGCATCGTGGCCGCCGAAGAATTCATACTTCGAGGCATCGTTCATGTTTTGGATGCTGGGCGAAACGCGCGCCATGTAAATCTGGTCACCGGTAATCCAACTGAGGTTGGCATCTCTTGGCTTGGGGTCGGGGTCGATGGCGCCGTGGCCGACCAGGTAGGCCTTGCCGTCCGGTGAATACTGCATGTTCTTTCCGAAGTCCACGAAGTGTGGCGCTCCCATTTTTACTTTGCCGCCAGGCTTCGCCGGCTCGCCAAAGAGGGGATGGGACGGCGTATGCGGTGTGTCGTGCCAGGTCTTGCCGAAATCAGTCGAATAACGGAAGCCCACGAGAGGCCCGAGCACATCCCAGTTGAGCCCTTTGCCCGGGGTTTCGAGCAGGCAATACGTGCCGTAGTACCACACTCCGTTGTACACAAGGCTGCCGCAGGGATAGCGGCCGCCGTAGGGCGCCGGGTTCCCCGGAAACACCCCCACATTGATGATCTTAAGATTCAACGGATCGTCGCCGACGATGGTGGCTTGGCCGGTCGTGGCTTTTTCACCGCCGGAGCCTGACTTGACGTCGCCCACGCTGCCGTCGGTCCAGGGCGAATACATGTTGCCGTCGGAGGCCCACGACGGGTACCAAGTGTCGGCATTGGCATAATGAGTATGCCTGCCCGTGAAGGCGATGCCCACCAGAGACGAAGAGGGCTGGAAGGGACAGTCCACGGGCGGCTGGGAAGGCCAGACGTGGTAGGTCGTTTCCGCCCCGATGGCCAGCCCCAGCCCCGCCATAACTGCGACCAAGAGTTTTGCGCGCACGGCCGCCCTAGAAGTAGAATTTCACAGCCAACTGACACTGCCGGGGCCCGATCGCCGTATAGTTGATCACGCCGAAAGTGGGATCGCCAACGCCGGTATCCGGCGTGCCAAAAACTGGATGGTTGAAGGCATTCGATGCCTCCAGGCGTAACTCGAGCTTCATCGCCTCGTGGCTTTTCGAGAGTGCGAAGTCCTTCAAAATGGACAAGTTGTTAGTGAAGGTGAAGGGACTGCGCACGGTCCCTATAGCCCGCGCCGCAGTGCCCAGGGTGTAAGGGGCTGGAATCTGGAAGACATTCTGGTTTGCAAAGTAGTTATTAATCCAGTTTCCATCGGAGCCTCCGCTGCGTGTCGGCTTGCCGACGATATCGGCCCGCTGGCAACCGTAAGTATATATCGGAGTACCGCAACCGGTGGCCGCAAACTGAAGCGGCCAGCCGTCATGAATGGTCCACACCCCGGCGGTTTTCCAGCCTCCGAAGATGAGTTCAAGGGCCCGAGGCATGTTGTTAAGGAAAGCTTTTCCACGACCGAAGGGAAGGTCATAGGTATAGTTAAATTTCAACTGTTGCGGCATGTCGAAAGTGGAGAGGCTGCGTTCAAGGTATGTCCGATTGGGATCCTGGAGGCCATAATTCGCCGAGTTTTGGCCATAATTCGAAAGCCAAGCCACATTGGTGTCGGCGATCGAGGAATCGTCGATGGATTTCGACCACGTGTAATTCGCTGAGAGTTGCAAACCGTTGGAGTAGTGCTTTTCCAGCGTGATTTGCAGCGCATTATAGATGGAATTGGCGCTGGGCGGCTCGTCCAAGGCTACACCGGTGAACTGCGGATACGGCAACATGAGCTGGAAGGCCTGGACGGTCGGGCTGGTAAGGCTGCTGTTGGAGTAGTAGGAGTTCGTGAGGACCGAGGCGAAGGGATTGTTGACATAGTTGCCGAGGTTGCCAATTTCCGTCGGAGTCAGGTTCTCAACCTGCGGCCCCAGGATGTCGAGACTATTGTCGCCCCCAAAATACAGACGAGTTCCTTTCTTGCCGATGTACTGCACGTCAAGCAGCATACTGGAAGGTAGTTGACGCTCGATCCCGAAGCTCCAGCTTTGCTCGTAGGGAGTGCGGGCAGCCGCCGCAGTACGGAGCGGTCCGACGGCCCCGTAGCCCACATCGTTCAAGATGCCGAGGGAGCTTCCCGGTGGCTCGATCAACCCGTTCGGGAAGGGGTTACTGAGATGCAGCCAGGGCGTCGCGCCGTCATTTTGATAGGTGGTGACCGCACTCGTTGATTGGTTGAAGCCTTGGGAGCCGTAACTCAATAAGCCATTGGCCCCCGAGCGGGGTTGGCTGAAATAGATGCCGTAACCTCCGCGAAGGACAGTTTTCCCGCCCAACATATATGCGAGGCCGAGGCGCGGTTGGAAGTCATTCCAGTCCGTCAGCCAGTCGGAGCGCACGCTGGCGCTATTAAACCTCTCTCCGCCATGAAGCAAACTGAACCCGGGCACATAGAGGGAGGACACAGCGCTGGGGTCAAACCAGTTCATGCGGTTATGGCGTTCCGTTCTGGGCAAAGAGACGTCGTAGCGAAGTCCCAAATTCAAAGTCAGTTTGGGAGAGACTTTCCAGTTGTCCTGGGCAAATCCGCCATATTGGTAGTTTTCCGACGCCACTTCAAACTGGATTTCGTAGTAAGCGTAGCCGCCCATCAACTGGCCCATCATAAGACTGGCCATGCCATCGCCCCCGCACACCGTAATATCGGGGTTCGGGCACTGCGAACTGCCCAGACTGCCGAAACCCAAGACGCCCTCCGGCGCGTTCGTCTGAATATAGTTTTGCTGGTGCAGCCGGCCCTCGAAGCCGAACTTCAGCTCGTGTTTCCCCTTGATTTTCGTGAGCTGCTCGATGAGTTGGCCCGTGTCCTGGCCCTGCACGTAGTTGCCGTATTCATCCTGCCCGATGTCGGTGTAAGCGGCAGAATAATATCCGGGATATATGGATATGGCGGGAACCCCGAGAAAGCCGTTGCGATAAAGATAGGACGGAAAACCCAGGGTGCCGAGAGGATCCGCGTTCAGCTTCTTGTTGTAAGCATCGATCAGCTCCGAGCCGCGCGTGAAGCCTAGCGTGCTGGTCAAAAGCAGCGTTGGACTGAAGGTGTGCGTGTCATTGATCGCGAACAGGTGAGCGGCGCTTTGGTTCGGCCCGCTCCCGCAAGGATCCGTGAAATTCTTGAAACAGTTGTAGGGAGTACTGCCACCCCAACCATCTGAGTACTTGGCGCTGAGCAAATTCTTTTCACTGAAGCGGTGGTCGATCTTGAGGTCGAACTGGTCGCCGCCGTCGGAGCTCGCTCCTGAGGCGATCCAGTTATCGTAAATGCTTCCTCCAGGGATATTTGCCTGGGGGAACAGATTCATTAATTTCTGGCCAACCGGATCGATCAGGTTTCCGGGAGCCTGGGTCAATTGATAAGGCGTGCCGTTCAAGTTGGGATTTCCGGGGCTGGCATATTGCGAGAGGTTGTTGAACGGGATATAGGCGCTGCGGTAGGCGCCGACGGGCTCATTCGCCGGGGATTGGAACGTGCCGGAATAAGGATCATAGAGTTGGCCCGCGATGACGTTGCAAAGTCCAGCGGAATTGAAGGTGCCGCCATTGGCGGCGCACAATTCGCTGAAGTCGCCGTTGCGTTCGGCGGCGCTGGGGACGCCCGCCATATAGGTTCCCATATAAGATTCTCGCGTGCCATCCCAGTCAAAGAAAAAGAAAGTCCTATTCTTGATGATGGGCCCGCCAAAGGTGCCGCCGTAATTTTGCCGGTGAACGGGGGGAATGGGAGTTTGGGTCGCATCGTTGAACCAATTGTTGGCGTCGGTGATCGCGTTGCGAGAGAAATCGTAGGCGCTGCCGTGGAAGGAGTTGCTGCCGGAACGCGTGACCATGTTGACGACCGTGGCGCCGGTAAACCCATATTCGGCGCTGAAGTTTGTCTGCTCCACCTTGAATTCTTCCACTGCGTCTACGGACGGGGTATAGGTGACGTTCGTAATGCCGCCGTTGGGCTCGAAGTTGGTGATCGTGGCGCCGTCCATCAGAATGTCGGAATTGGCGCCGCGGCTGCCGTTGGAGATGAAGTTCGTTCCGGTGTCGCCGACAGAATTCGTGTCGCTCTGGTTGTTCATACCCGGTCCAAGCTCAATAAAGTCAAGCACATAACGGTCGACCAGCGGAAGATCGTTGATGAACCGGCGGTTGACCACTTGGCCCGTCACGGCATCTTCGGTGGCCAGGTGCTGCGCCTGGGCCTGGACCTCGACGGCTTGCGTCGTGGTGGCGACCTTCATACGCAGGTTCGCCGACACGTTTTCGCTGACGTTCAGCGTGATGCCGGTGCGCACCAATTTCTCAAAGCCGGGCATTTCTGCGGACACGGAATACAATCCCGGCGGAACAGAGGTAAACAAGTACCGCCCCACATTGTCCGTGGTGGTGGCGAACTGATAGCCCTTCTGCTGATCGACGAGCCTGACCTTCACCCCCGGGATTATCGCCCCGCTTGGGTCGGTGATTTCCCCGCTCACGGTCCCAAAGTAGCCCTGGCCGAACAGCATCACCGGTATCGTAAACAGGATGGCAAACAGCAGTCCGCGGAGAAATCTCCGCAGATCGTTAGATTCGTGACTTGAAGTAGCTACACTCATGTCATCTCCTTCGGATCCGCGGAGCCTGTGCGGCAATTCACTGCCTCTCGCCGGTTTCTGGAGACGCTATCAGGCTGGTGCCCAGGAGAAGCTGTCGCCCTGTGCCGGGGCACGCAGAGATTTGCCAACAGCTTCGATGGTTTCGAACCTCAAGGCCATGTCACACCAGACCCCGATGGCTCGGTCCTCTCGAAGACCCGCGGCTCCTTCAGCAAGACCCTCCTGAAAAAAACTCCTGCAGGAGTGTAACCCAGAATTTCCGTCTTCAGCTCTTCCCCGACCCGTAATATACACCCGAGCGCCTCTGCATTCAATCTTCAGTCGGGCCTTCAGCGCGGGGTGCTTCCGCAAGGGGTTGACGAGAAAGTTACGGTGTGGCGCGGTGGCTCACCGCAGTGTATAATTTGCTTTGCCACCGCGGCCAACTCAGAACTCTTCGAACGGGGCGACTCCTATGAAACACTCGCGACGTTTCTCAGTGAGCAGATGGGGCTTGTTGGTCTTGGCACTGATGTGCGGCCCCTGGATGGTCCCTGCGCAAGGCCAGCAACTCACCAAGCGGTTGGTGGGAGATTATGCCTATTGGAGCCGGACGCAGACTCCCGCTTATGGCTCGGCGCAAATCCCCATGTCGAAGCTGACTCACATTAATCACGCCGGGGTGAACTTCGATGCCAATGCCAACCTGGTGGTGCCTCAAGGGTTCCTGGAGCCCGCCCTGATCGAGAAAGCGCATGCGGCAGGGGTCAAGGTCCTGCTGCTTCTGGGAGGAGATTTCGCGGCCCTCGAAACGCAGCCCAGTCTGGTCCAAACCCTGGTGGCGAACTTGCAGGTTTTTGAGGATACGTATGGCTACGACGGCGTCGATATCGACTGGGAATACCCCAGCACCGCTCAGGATGCCGCTACGTTTCTCAGCCTCATGACCGCCCTTCGAGGAGCTTTCCCCGGCCCCACGTTCGTCCTTTCCGCCGATGTCGCGCCGTGGGGGGGAAGTGGCTATAACGTCGCGAACGTGACCCCCGTCATAGATTATTACAACATCATGATGTACGACTGCGCCGGACCCTGGACCGATGACGCACAGCTCAATTCCGCGATCTTCCCCGACCCTTTCAATCCTGAACCCTACGAATGCGAGCCGGGTGGCTCGGTCAAGCAAGCCATCGATATCTATGTCAACAAAATGGATGTTCCCCTTGCTCAACTCAACATGGGCACGCCGTTCTATGGATACCTGTACGAAAACGTCAGCGCTCTGTGGGGAAGTTGCACCAACTGCTTGAACACGGTCATTTCGGAAAACTACGGAACGTTCATCAAGCAGCGCATCAACCAGAACGGCTGGCGGACCTATTACGACACCTATTCGCTGGTTCCTTACATGCTGAGGACCGATGGCAAGCCGGGATTTATCACCTACGACGATGCGTTTACGACGTTTTACCGGGTGGCCTACTCGGTGTGGCAAAGGGGCCTGGGCGGGAGTTTCATGTGGTCGCTCGATGCGGATTATGACGGTCAATCACAGGACCTGCTCGACGCAATGTACAACGCCAGCCTGCCCCAGACGAAGTGATCACGGCCTCGCCCGAGGATACCTCAGCGCGCCCTGGGCTGCGCGCAAAGGCAAGCACCACAAGTTAGGCAACGGCAGGCCGGAGCGCTGCCTTCACGCCCGCGATAACCGCCGTCGCCGGCTCCAGCCCGGCCGAAGCAGCTTCCAACCGGATTTCGCCGGGCTCCTTTTGAGACTGCACGATGACCATGCACAGCCCGTTAAAGGCCCGGCGTTTCTGGGCCTTATCCGGCTCATGGCTGCTCGGGTCCCCGTTACCCGCACCGATGATTCTCCCGCTGCTCGAAACATGAAACAGGATCTCGTTGTCGGCAACGGGAACCAGGCGGCCCTGGCTATCCAGCACCTGCACCTCGACCAGTGAGACGTCTTCGCCGTCCGCCATGATCTGCGGCCGGTCCGGCCGCAGCAGTATCTTCGCCGGCCCGCCCGTCGTCTCGCGCTTATCCACCAATACTAGCCGGCCGCCGTTGTAGCCCCGGGCTTCAATCGTGCCGGGCTTGTACGGCACCTTCCACTCGACGTGCGAATTGCGGGCCACTTCCTTCGTTCCAAGACTCCTGCCGTTCAAGAACAGTTCGACTTTCTCGAGGTTGCTGTGGCACCAGACGTCGATTTCCTGGCCCTCTTTGCCGGCCCAATTCCAGTGTGGGAACAAGTGCAAAACCGGCTTGTCGCTCCACCAGGCCTGATAGTAATAGAAGTCGTCCTTGGGGAAACCGCACGTATCCATGATCCCAAAATGGGAGTTGATGCAGGGCCACTCGTACGGCGTGGGTTCGCCCCGATAGTCAAAGCCGGTCCAGACGAATCCGCCCGACAAGAAACGCCGCTCGGCGTAAATCTTCCACCACACCTCCGCCGTTTCCGCCCACTCGGGATGATTCACATCATAGGCGCTGACATAGCCTTGCTCCTTGTCGTTCGCGTAGATTCCGCGCGTCGAGACGGTGCTGCCGGTTTCCGTGCCGATGGTCGGCTGCTTGGGGAATCGCTGATGAAACGCGTCGATCTCCGGGCCGTGCTTGTAATTGAAGCCTTGGACGTCCACCACCCCGGAGACGCCTTCGCCCCATCCGTCGTCCATGGCTGTAGTGACCGGGCGGCTCGGGTCGAGCCGGCGGGCCAGCCGCTTCATGGTGCTGACAAGGCGCGCCCCACGCTCCGTGCCCTGCAACGGTTCCTCGTTCGCGAGCGACCAGATAATCACGCTCGGGTGGTTGCGGTCGCGGCGGATCATTCTCTCCAAATCGCCCAGGGCCTCCGCGTCCGACGACATTCTCCGCGTCTCGTCCATCACCAGCATCCCAAGCCGATCGCAAGCGTCCAGCAACTCCGGCGTAGGTGGATTGTGGGAGGTCCGATAGCCATTCACACCCATTTCTTTCAGCTTCTGGATGCGGTAGTACTGAATGCGGTCGGGCAGCGCAGAACCTACGCCGGCGTGGTCCTGATGGTTGCACGTTCCTTTAATCTTCACCGGCTTGCCATTCAGGAAAAATCCTTCGTCAGGGTCGAATTTGATCGTGCGGATGCCGAACGTCGTAGCGCCTTCGTCCGCTGTTGCCCCGCTATTCGCGTCCTGGACAGCGCTCAACAACTGGTAAAGATTCGGTTCCTCCAGCGACCAGAAGAGTGGATGCTCGACCGTAGTCTCGGCCGAGAGCGTTATGCTTGTCCCTGGATCGAGCCCCATGGACCGCGTTTCCGCCGCGGCCACGACCTCACCCTTCTTGTCCACGATACGTGAGACAAGATTGATCGTTCTCCTATTCGCACCCTGGTTTTCAACCTCGGTACTGATCAAGAGTTTCGCCACCGCACCCTCAACTCGCGGCTGCACAAAGGCTCCCCACTGCACGATGTGGAGCGGATCGGTTTTGGTCAGCCACACGTGCCGGTAAATGCCTGCTCCTTCGTAGAACCAGCCCTCACCCTGCGTCGCGTCGACGCGGACGATCAAGATGTTCTTGGCCCCGTAGTCGAGAAAGTCAGTCACATCACAACTGAACGGAGCATATCCGCTCATGTTCCGCCCTATGAACTGGCCGTTCAGGATCACTGTGCAGTCTCGGAAGACGCCGTCAAAGTCGATGCGCAGCCGCTTGCCGCGATCGCCGGCGGGGATCTCAAACACCCGCCGGTACCAGCCGATGCTCGTTCCAGGGTAATTCCGATCCAGCGGTTTGAAGCCGTGATTAACCAGGCCAGGGTCATTCTGGAAATCCAACTCGACCGCCCAGTCGTGCGGCAGGTCAACGGCGCGCCACTTGCTTTCGTCGAACTTGTCTTGCAGGGACTCAACGAGGTCCCCGGTCTTGGAAAATATCCCGTCGCCATCGAAGCCGAAGTCTTGCGCCGGATCGCAAGCGTGCCCGAGATGGAATCGCCATCCGAAATCCATCAACAGTCGCTCGCGCGGGCTGGCGTTCTCCGGCGGCGGGAGCGCCGGACTGAAACTCGTGTTCGCTGCGACTTTACCCGGGATAGCCGCAGCCGCAGTTGTCATACCCGCCGAAACCGCCACGCCGCTCTTCAATACCTCACGCCTTGTCCATTTGCGCATTGCTCCACCTCCAACGTCCACGCAGCGCTGACCTTCAGGCCAGCACCCGAGTCCAGCGGCGAGTATTATACGCCCTGTTCGGCGCGAATCCTCCCAAGGTATTTCAAATGGCAAATGGCAAATGGCAAAATTCAAATGGTTTAGCATTTGCCATTGCTCACTTGGATTCGACCTACAGGGTTGCCGTCTTTCCCTTGCCCTTCGTTGTCGCGACAGCCTTCGACAGCATAGCTCGCAACTGGTTTGATTCTTCGAGGATTGCCGACAACCGACGGTCGGAAACGATCCCAGACTTAGCGAGCAAGCGCAGCCAGAAGTTGGACTCCCTCACCTCTTTGAGAGCGATCTGAAGTTTGTGGACAAAATCTTCGCGCGACTCCGCGCCTTGGGCCTCTTCGTAGTTCGCTCCGACGGAGATGCTTGACCGAAGCAGTTGATCCCCGATTCGCCGCCCGGCCAGAGTTCGCGGCAACGCGTCGACCACTCGTATTGCACGCACTCCGCAATCGAGCAGCCGTTCGCTCACTTCACGTGCGTCCATTTAGCTGTACCTCCGACTGTTCAAGAATCTTAAATGGCAAAAGGCGAATGGAAAGTGAACAATGAAAAATGGCAAATGTTAAACCATTTGAATTTTGCCATTTGCCATTTGAAATCGCTCGAGTTCGAAGTGGCGTCAGAATCGCACCTCGATCCCGATCGGCTTTGTCCGTAGCGGCAGCCGGATACGCCCCTGCCGCCCATCGAAGCCCTGCCAAGACCGTCCGTCGATCTCCACGGACTTCAGCGCTTGTCCCTGCGGCGTTCGCACCACCAGCCAAGCCGCCTTGTACGGGTTCCTGGTTGGCAACTGCACGCTGATGCTGACGCCGTGGCTCTTCCCCTCCATGCGGTAGCTCACCGGACCAAAATCGCTGGCAAGGTTTCGCACCTCGATCTTCTGACCCGGGGCCAGCCACCGCCTCGGCGTGCCTGCCGCCAGCCACAAAGCGTCGGAGTCCTCACGCACCAACAAGTCCCTGAGTCGATTGACGAACTTCGCCTCATCAGGAACCTTGTAAAACGGGCCGCTCGGTGATTGCCACTGGCGAAACTCTTCGGTGAATACATTCACACTCGGGTAATAACATGCAACGAAATCGTTATAAAGGTTACGGATGGCGGCGGGGATTTCATTGCGCCGGAGATAAACCAGAATGGGGTTCTGAAGGTTGGCCTGAAACACCATGCCGCCCCGGCTGAACCAATACCGGTCGTCCACCCAGCCGTGCACAAACAGCCCCAGCGAAGTCGACATCGTCGCGTTGTCCTCCCAGTCATCCAGCACCGCGTTCGCAAAAGGCCCGTCCGGCGGCACGATGCCCATGGAGATCAAAATCATCGCTCCATACAGCACTTCGCGCGTCGCCGAAAGCCGGTAAGTGGGCAAAACCTTCTGCGGATAACGCGAATAGTAAGCCACGCGTAGAGGCCCGAAAAGCCGGATGCGTTGATAGGGCCGCGTGGGCGCATAGGGGACGTAGGTGTTATCCCGCAACCGCACCACCGGAGAGATCTGCGAGGCGCGTGTTACCGCCGAGCGCAAGTCCTGCGCGTAGGAGGCGGCCTCCTGCACATAATGGGGCGCTGCGGGATCGCCGATTTCAGCCAGCGCATCCCCCAGGCGTGTCGCGCCCGCCGAAGCGAAGGCGTTCACGGAAAACCAGTGGCCCCAGTCGTCGTTGTCTTCCAGGTGTCCGGCGGGAAGCAATCCGTACTCCGGGACGGGTTCTCCGCGATCCGTGATCTCGGTGTACGTCCGCTCTGCGAATACCCAATCGGCCGCCCGTTTCATGCTGGGGGCGACGCGGCGCAGCCACTCTTTGTCGCGCGTGAAGAAGTAGTGTTCACCCAACGCCCAAAGCACCACGCCGTGGTCGAGGTTGTACTCGGCAGCCGTGTAGTCGTAGTCCTTATCGACCCGCGCACCGTGGTAAACGTCGCGCTGATCTCCCCGATACGTGCCCGCAAAAGGTTTCGATCCCTGTAAGCGCACAAACGTCTCGAGATACTCTGCCGCAAGGGTGTGGTTCCCCAGCGCATCGAGCATGACGCACTGAAAAGCCGCCTCGTTGTCAAAAACCCGGTAGCCATAACTCGCGGCCGGCACCATGTAAAGGCCGCTCTTCGGATCTTTCGTGGCGCTGATGCGAATATGCGGAATGACGGCCCGGGCAAAGTCCATGAAGTGCTTTTCCGGCACGCTGAAGGGAACCGAGTTGGCCGTCGCTGCGCGCCAATAGTTCAACACCCTGGCTCGTTCTTGGTCGAACTCTAAGTTGGCCAGGCGGGCGCGCTCTGGCGGTGAGAGCCGGGGAATGAAGGGGAGGGAGAAAAAGATTGTTTGGGACTCCCCGGCCCGCAGAGGGATTTCCACATGAATCCCCTCCAGTGTCTTCGCGCCCTCGTTAAGTCGGGCGACAGTTGGCTTTGCCGAAACCGGCAAGCGAACTCGCGCACGAACCAGGTCCCCGCCCGCCGCCGCCAGTTCTCCATCGCGAAAAGAAAGTTCCTCGGCAGGGTCCGGCGCGAGCCACAAGTGAGCAGCGGTTGCTGCGCCGCCAGGATTCTCCACTTTGATCTTCAACATCAGGACCGCGGGTGTCTGTTCGCTGCGTTGCGGATCGTCCGGCCCCAGCGGCCCGGAAAGCAATGTGGCAAAACCCTCCTCGGTATAATTCAACTTGTCTCTTGTCCAGCGAGCGGTGGCGAGGGGAAGATAATTCTCCAGCACGGAAAGTGTCGAATCCTTGGCGGCGGGGCGAAAATCAGGAGTCGCACCCGTGCCGATGCGCCAGGAGATGCGGTCGCCGTTCCATTCCAGGCGCGTCAATTCCCTCCCCATAGCTTTCGTCTCGGACTTGCTGATGGCGATGTTGCCTCCCCACTCGAACGCGAACTTCTGCCAACTCGCGTCGGCGGCCAGGGGCAGGTACAGTCGCCCACCCTGCCGCTCGACCGGATCGAGCGCGGGAATTTCTTTTGAGGCTCTTTCGTAAGTCTGCTCGGGCTCAATCGCCAGTTTTTCGCGAATCTTCTCGCCGTGCCTCACCATCGAGGGGGAAAACTCGTGCGGGTCGGAGGCCAGGGTCACATAAGCTTTAAAATCCGGAACGTACATCGGTCCCTTCTCCAGGTCCGGCATGGCAAAGGAAAACGTGCGCTCTGCCGCGTCCACGGTCACGATCGTCGTATCGTCAGATCCGGGAAGATCCGGCTCCGCCTCCACCAAGTTCACCAACAGGCCCTTCGCAGGTCCGCGTGTTGTAAGGTGGAAATGATCTCCCGCCGCCGTGTCCCCGGCTGCGGCATTCCACACTCGCACGGTTTCGAGCCGGCCGTTGTAGATCCGCACTTTCCCGTCCCAGGCGCGTTCCAGGGTCTCGCCAATTCCTAATTGCAGCCGCAACTTTACGGGCTTCTCTTGGGACCCCGTGAGGACCTCCACCTTCTCCGACTGAGGATTCGAGGCAAACACCAGCCGGACTTTGAGCGTCCGCCGGTAGGTCAAGCCGGGCAGGTTGCCGGCCCTGGGATTTTCGGCTACGGAAAGCGGCTGAAAGGTGTAACTGCAAATCGCTCCCTGGCAGTCCGTTTTCGTGGCAGCCTTCAGCCACTGCCCTTGCCAGGGATCGTCGACAGGGTCCTCGATGGTGGGCATCTCCGGAGGGGGATAAGGCCAGTTGCGGAACCAGTACTCCACCGTGGCAGGCAGGACTTCCTGGCCGGCGCGAAATTGAACGCGCAGTTCCTTTATATCGCGCTCCTCAGCCCATTGCAGGCCGTAGACGTAGCGGCCATCCGCCGACTTCTCTGCTTCAACTCCTGCCTGTTCCGCCTCTCGGTAGTCGAACTCGAGCGGCGAGGTGTGCCGATCTGTCACGCAGCAGCGGCGAGCGAAAGGAGCGATATCGAAGTCGGTTGGGGAGGCGCCAACGCCCATCCCGAAACTTGTGACGATCCAGCATGCGGCCGGCAACCAGGTACGCTTCATCGTTTTCTCCTCCACCCCGAATACCCCCCTTTGCGGCTCGCTTATTGTACATGGGTTTCAAATCTGGAATCTGGAATCCGCCATCAGAAACTGCCGCGACGTGCGCGTGGAGTGCCGAAGGCTATGGAGTGCGGCAGCTTGCTGCCGCTTTCTTCCGCCGAGCTTGCCCGGCGGACTCTACGACCCGGGGACCCACGTCCAGCAAGCTGGCCGTGGAAAAGCGGCAGCAAGCTGCCGCACTCCAAAGCTTCGCTATTGGGAATGTTCGCGGCCGACGGCGTGGTGCACAAGGTCGGCAAGAGCCCGGATAAATGTGGGCGATTCATTCAAACCTTGCGTGACGTGAAATTGCTGGATCGAGAGACGTTCGGCGAATTCGCGGCCTTCGATATTGATTTCGTACAGCGTTTCAACGTGGTCGGAAACGAAGGAAATCGGCACCACGAGGACTCGCTCGCTGTGACTTGACGCAAGTGTCTGGAGGGCTTCGTGAAGGGAGGGCCCCAGCCACCGCCCCGGACCGGAGCGGCTCTGGTAGCAGATGCCGTGCGGGTTCGGCCACGCGCCCCGTGCCCTGACCAATCGTACGGTGGCCTCAATCTGGGCTTGGTACGGATCGCCGCCCTTGATAACGCTCTCCGGCACACCGTGCGCGCTGAACAGCAAATGCACATCGGAAGGCAGACGCAAGGCGGAGCCGTTCGTCTTACGAAACTCCGCGAGACCTTCGTTGATCCGCTCGGCGAGCGCCTCAAGGTAAATCGGATGAGTGTGATAATCGCGCACGATTCTCACCTTGACGGCATGGCCGCGCGGAAATTTGCGCTGCCACTCGTTTAGGCTGCTGCCCGTGGTAACCACGGAGTATTGAGGGTACAAAGGCAAGAGCACCAGCGTCTGGAATTGGTCACTCAAGACCTGCTGTACCGCCTCTTCAGTAAGTGGGTGCCAGTAACGCATGGCAACGAAGACGCGTGCCTCGAGAGTCTTGCGCAATTCGCTCTCCAGCCGGCTTGCCTGGAGTTCCGTCACTTCCCGGATGGGAGACTTGCCCCCAATCTGTGCGTAGTGATCCTGGACTCGCCGGGCCCGCCGCGAGGAAACCAGCCGCGCCAGCGGCTCGCGCGCCAGCCGGGCAAACGGAAAGTCAATGATGTCGGGATCGCAAAAGAGGTTATAGAGGAAAGGCTCAACCGCCTCCAGCGAGTCCGGCCCGCCCAATTGAAATACGACTACCCCAACCTTGTTAACGTTAACTGGATTCACTCTGCGCCTTTGGTCCCTATCTTGTATTATCTTATACGGTGGTGCAGAACTGCAACCACCAGGCTATTGGGTAGCGTCGCAGTTTGAAACAGAGGCGGCTTGACCAAGCTGCGGAGAAAGGCTATCTGTCATCCTGAGCATTGACAGCCCGGGGGACTTTTTCCGCAGCTTGTTTACGCCGCCATTCGCCGACGTAAACTCGCCGCAATGACGCAGACATTGGGTTGGGGGACCCATGACAAATCAATGCAATCAGAGTGAGGCTCGCTTTCGCGGCCAGGTAGCTTTGGTCGTGGGTGGCGCGCAAGGGATCGGCAAAGCAATCGCGCGAAGATTGGCTCGCGAGGGCGCGGCAGTAGTGATCGCCGACGTCGACAAAGAAATGATGGCCCGAACTGTCGCCGAAATCTCAAATGAGGGCGGCACAGTTCGTGGCGAATTCTGCGATGTGCTCAGGCCGCGCCAGGTGGAGAAGATGGTGGCGAAGGTGATTGGCCAGTACAGGCAGATCGACGTGCTGATGTACGTGGCGGGCGTAAGTAAAGGGGTCGCCTTCCTCGACACCGACGAGAAACTCTGGGACTGGACGCTCGACACCAATCTCAAGGGCGCGTTCCTGGTTTCACACGCTGTCGTGCCGCATATGATTAAGCGGCGACGCGGCAAGCTTGTATTTATGGCGTCCACGAATGCTTGGGATGCGGAAGCCGATCTCGCTCCGTACAATGCTTCCAAGGCTGGAATCTTTCTCTTGGCTAAGACGTTGGCTCGTGAGTTGGGCCATTACGGAATTAACTCAAATGCTCTTGGCCCGGGCCTGATTCGTACGCGGCTGTCGGAACCTTTCTTGGCGGATCCGAAGTTCATGAAAAAATACCAGGCGCTTATTCCGGTGGGCAGAGTCGGAACGCCGGAAGACATCGCCGGGCCCGCCGCTTTCCTGGCATCGCGCGATGCGGACTATGTGAACGGCGTGCTGCTTTTTGTGGATGGTGGGCAGCTCGCCTGAACATGACCCTGTTAGACGTGAGGAAGCAAATGCGAGAAGGCTGCCCTCTCCCCTGGGGAGAGGGCAGTCTTTCAACAGGGAGCGGGCGGACCGCGTCCCCGCCCCGCCTGCGTGACGCGTGCGACCATTCCCTGCAAAGCGCTTGACAAGTGCTCCCTATCGTAGATTAGGCTAGCTGAATGGACCTTGGGGGAAGGAAGGCCGGGATCATGCCGGGTCTCGGTCTTCTTGTCCCAGGGAGAAAGCGGACCGGGAGTGAACGAAATCAGGGTATTCTCTCGCGACCCACGACCATGACATTCCCCGCCCTTCGGCCTTCCCGCAGAGTCGCGCCAAACGAGACGTTATCGCCACTCGCGAAAAATACAAAAATCGTGGGAACGAACTCAACAAATCGTTTGGAATCAACAAAACCTCGAAAAAACGAACTCAAAACGAACCCAGAACGAAGCGAAAAACAGCTCGATAAAGGGGCAATACGCGTCAAATCGAGCCATGCGCCACCAATTGCGGTCCGTTTGTTTCATTTGGCCAAGACCTGTCGGGCGGAAACGAACGCCTTGGCTGACGACGGAGCGCTGCTTTTTGACGACCGATCCGGGAATGTTATTGAAAACAAAGAGTCGAGAAGTCCAGAAGTCAAGGAGTTGAGGAGTTGGGAAGCTGAAGCAAGGGGCTGGAGGTCGGATGCCGACGGTCTGTCACTCTTCGACTCTCAACTCTGGACTTCTGGACTCGAATTTGCCAGAACAAAGCGAGAATGTCTATGAAAACAAAGGGTCGTCGATGTTGAAGATGCCCTTTCTGCTTGCCATCGCCGTATTCACCCCGTTGACCCTTGGGGCCTTCCTCGCGCCGCGCCCGGCTATTCGCTTTGCCGGGTATTTGGGAGGGCGCCAGAAGGACATCCCGAACGCGGTCGGGGTGGATCGGGAAGGCTACATATACGTCGTAGGGCAGACGGATTCTCCGGACTTCCCGTCAACCCCTCAAGCCCTCAGGACGCGCTCAGGCGTGAACAATGACGACTGGGTCGGCTTTGCCGCCAAGTTAACTCCCGGCGCCGGCCGGGTTGTCTACTCGACCTTCATCGGTGGGAGCTATCGGACGGTTGTCAATGCGGTGGCGGTAGACCAATTTGGAGACGCCTTCGTGGCCGGCACCACCTGCTCCTCCAATTTCCCCGTCACGGCAAACGCTTTCCAGACGCGCGCTCCGGGTGGCGGGAAGGGCGTCGAGGGCTGCGACGCGTTCGTGGCCAAACTCGATCCCACCGGCTCGCGATACCTCTACGCAACCTATCTTGGCGGGTCAGGGGCAGACACGGCCACCTCGCTTTGGATTGACCCAAACGGCAACGCATGGGTCGCCGGATTCACCTCCTCGCCGGACTTCCCAGTCACGCAGGATGCGATGGCGCCGCATCTCCAAGGTGCGACGGATGGGTTCCTTGCTGAGCTCGATCCGGAGGGAAAACACCTTCTCTACGGGACGTACCTTGGAGGAGTTGGCGACGACTCGGTTCAGGCCATCGCCGGCAGCGGAGACGGCGTTCTCTATCTTGCTGGAACATCGAATTCCCCAGACTTCTTAAAATCGGCCAGGCGCGAGGATTCGGCGGGGTTCGTGCTCTCCTTCTCGATTGCGCACCGTTCCCCCGCCGGGCCGGTTCTGCCGATTGGCGGCGCCGGGTACACGACGGCGTCGGCAATCGCTATCGGGGCAAACGGAGACGTCTATGTTGCAGGGACGACAGCATCCCGAGATTTTCTCACCACCCCCGATGCATTCGAGTGTCGCTTGGCAGGGCGTACGGACGCATTCTGGGCGAGGCTCCGGCGAGACAACCAGTCAGGGCGTCTGCGTATCCTCTACGCGACGCTGGTAGGAAGCTCCCGAGATACGTCAGGGGACGCGATTACCGTGGACCGGAATGGCTCGGTGATGGTTGCAGGACGCACCACTTCGACCGATTTCCCGGTGACCGCCACGGCGCTAACGCCAAAACTAGGCCGGTCCGAGGATGGATATATTGTCCGATTCTCACCCTCCCCCACTCGCCTCGTGTTCGGCTCCTTCCTCGCCGGAGGCTCCGCCGATACCTATTTGAATGAGGGAGTCAAAGGCCTTGCCACCGATGAACGCGGGAACCTCTACGTCGCCGCGACCGTCAACCAGCCCGCTTTCTCCGGGACACAGTGCGCCCTGGCGCCCCGCCCCGCAGGCAACACCGATGCGTTCCTCCTCGAGGTCACTTTCGCTGAACACTAATGGCCGCCGACCTTGGAAAGCGCGCTTACGCATGTCAAAAATGTCTGCCCTGCACGCAAGTCAAAGCCATGCCGAGATAAACCGGCCGCTGCGACCCTTGCCGCCGCGCACCGGTAGGTGTACGATGCGTGACAGAGGTAGTGTTGGAATTGAGTAATCCGATTTAAGAGGTCGTCATCATGATTGCCCGCTTGCGCATTCCCGCCCTATTTGCGGCAGCGTGTTTATTGGCCGTGTCCGCGCTCGCCCAGTTTTCAACGACCGCGAATCCAGTCGCGCCCGGACTCGGCGACAGCAATGTCTTCAACTACCAACAATGGCCCGTGGTGGGCCAGGTGAAGACGCTTCGGGGCGACCCGGTCGCTCACGCCAGGGTCGAGGTGATGCCCGCGAATACAGGAGCTGAATTCCGAGTCCTCATGACCGACCTACAAGGCAAGTTCGATACGGTCTACATGTTGAAAACGGCCATGGACTCCGTGAAGGACTTTTCCTTCGAGGTGAATGTATCCAAGAAAGGGTTCCTCAAAGCTCACGCAGCCATTGAATTCAGCGGATCAGACAAGGCGTGGGTTATGCCCATTACCCTGCGGACTCCGGAGGAAGATCCGGATCTACTCCCGCAAGCCGATCTGATTTCAAACCTGGCGCCGAAGCTGAGCAAGCTCAAGGCCTCTGATGGGCTCTCGGCAGCCGGAGAGAAGGACTATGCGCGCGGTGTGGCGGAGTTCTTGGAGATGAAAAAGCCGGAGCGGGCATTGACCTACTTCACCAAGGTGACCCACCGGGATCCCTCCTGTCTGTCCTGCAAAACGATGCTTGGACTGGCTGAGTTCGCTTCCAGTGACTGGGACGGAGCCCTGCGCAATTTCGCCGAAGTCTGTCAGAAGATGCTGCCGGACGGCAGCCCGGGACGGCCGGAACCGTTCGTAGCCTTGGGAGTGATGCAAAGCTGGCAGTACGAGCCGAAAGAGGCGGCAGGGTATTTTGTTACGGCGCTCAAGTTCGCGCCCCAGGACGCCCTCGCCCTTCAGGAACTGGGCCGCTCGCAGTTGCTGATTCAGAATTGGCTGTCGGCAGTCGAATATCTGGGCAAGGCCCTGGCGGCGGGCGCTAATCCTGAGGTGCGGGTGCTGTACGTCGAGGCTTTACTGGGCGCGGGGCAATTCCAGGCAGCGAACACGGAGATGGCCCGTTACCTTAACGGGCGCGACGTGAAAACCATGCCCTTACGCGTCCGCCAGCTATGGGCGGAGGTTGAAAATCGAAAGAAGATTGACGCAGTTTACGCCAAGGCGAAGAGCGCTCCGCGGCTCGACTATCTCCGCCACCCTCCTCTTGATCTGGAGGGACTAGAGCCTGCCACCGACCAGAAGCCTTTGGAGTCCGTCCTCAAAGCCGTGGGCCAGAACATCGCAGAAGTGTTCGCCAAACTCCCCAACACAAGTTCGCTGGAAGAGATTCATCAGGAAAAGTTGGTGCACAAGCAAAAGGTGGGCGCCACGCTGGATCAGAAGTTCCGCTATCTGTGCTTCACTCCGGACGAAGACTTTGGCCCAGGCTTCAATGAGTATCGTGCCGATCAATCCGGACTACAAGCCGCGCCCAAGGGCCTGGGCGAAGGCTTCATGCTCACTTCAGGGTTCGCCTCGGCCTCGCTCGTTTTCCATCCCATGTATCAGCCGCAATCTGACTTTCATTATCTTGGGCGGCAGAAAGTGAACGGCCATGATAACTACTTGGTTGCCTTCGCCCAGCAACCCGCCAAGGCGCGATTGAGCGGGACATTCAAGTCCGGGGGGGTTAGTTTGACCACCTTCACTCAGGGCTTGGCCTGGATTGATTGTCACAACTATCAAATTACCCGGCTCCAAACTGACCTGCTGAGGCCCTTGCCGGAAATCAAACTGGAAGGTCAAACCACCGAGATCGCGTACGGTGAAGTGCACTTCAAAGGCATGACGGAAGGATTCTGGGTACCGAGGCAAGTCACCGTGACCGTCGACTGGAACGGCAAACATCTCCGCAACGAGCACCACTACTCCGAGTTCAAGCTCTTCCAGGTGGAGGCCACCGAGAAGCAAGGAAATCCCAAAGATATTAGCCAAAAGAAACAGTAGAACTCGCGCCGGAGGTAATGTCGTGTGATCCGAGGTGCTGGGGGCTCGTCATGAGGAAGCTGATTGTGCGCATTCACGTGCTCTTTGCTACCGCGTTTCTGCTGGGGGGATCGGCGCTCGCGCAGGTTGTTGGCCCCAGCTCGACGCCTGCCGGCGGCTTGAATCTGTATACCATGTGGTTCATTCAGGGCAGGGTGAAGACGCTCCAAGGTGATCCAGTCGGGGGCGCGAAGGTTACGATCGTCCCCGTGAACGCCTCTGCCTCACCGCGAAGCCTGTTGACGGACCTCCAAGGAGAGTTCCGGACCGACTACTCACTAAATCTCGAGGGTGTCAAAGAATTCATCATCGACCTGAAGGTGGTCAAGAAAGGATATCTCCGGGCTCACGCGATCGTTACGTTTGAAGAAATAGGAAAAACCTGGATTATTCCCGTTACCCTGCGAGAAGCGCCGGAGGATCCCACTCTGCTCCCACAGGCCGACTTGATCGCAGGGCTGGCGCCGAGGTTAAAAAAGCTCACGGCCGCCGACGGGCTCTCGGCTGCTGGGGACAAGGACTATGCGCGCGGGGTCACGGAGTACCTGGAAAAGCGAAGTCCCGAGCGGGCCGTACCGTTCTTCACCAAGGTGATTCACCAGGATGCTTCCTGCCTGCCTTGCCGCACCATGCTGGCGGTCGCGGAACTCGACTTGGGAGATTGGGACGGCGCCTACCGCAACCTCGCCGAGGCTTTCAACAAGATCCTGGCAGACCACAGCCTGGGACGCCCGGAGCCCCTGGTAGCCTTGGGAGTGATGGAGAGTTGGAAGCGCAATCCCAAGAACGCGGCCGCCTATTTTATTGAGGCGCTCAAATATGCCCCTCGAGATGTGCTCGCGCTTCAGGAACTGGGCCGCTCGCAGTTGCAGCTACAGAATTGGGCCGGCGCCGATGACTATCTCGGCAAAGCCCTGGCGGCCGGCGCCAAGCCTGAAATACGTCTTTTGCGCATCGAGGCCCTGTTAGGCGAGGATCAATTCCAGGCAGCGGACCAGGAGATGGCTCGTTACCTCGAAGGCCGTGATCTAAAGAAGATGCCCCTTGCGGTGCGTGCCCTGTGGATGAGAATTGATAATCGCAAGAAGATCGAAGCAGCCTACGGAAAGGGCAAGTCCAAGGGCGAGCAGGCGCTCGACTACCTCCACCATCCTCCGCTCGACATCCAGGGTCTGGAAGCTGCCACCGACCAGGCACAGTTGGATCTCATCCTCAGCGCCGTCGGGAAGACCGTGGCGGAATCTTTCGTCAATTTCCCCAACACCAGTTCGCTGGAGCAGATTCACCAGGAAAAGCTCCAGCGCAAGCAAAAGACACCCGACACACTCGATCAGAAGTTTCGTTACTTGTGCTTCGCTCCGGTCCTGTCCTGGGGGCCGGGCTTCGATGAGTACCGTACTGATTTGGTGGGAAGGCGAAAGACACCCGAGGGTCTCGCCGACGGGTTCATGCTGACCTCGGGATTTGCCTCGGCGGCGCTTGTTTTCCATCCCCAGTACCAATCGCAAGCAGAGTTTCGCTTCCTCGGCCGGCAGAAGGTCAACGGCCGGGATACCTATTTGGTGGCCTATGCCCAGCGGCCGGCGAAAGCGCTATTGACCGGCGCCTTCAAATCCGGTGATACCTCCGTGACGACTTTCTCCCAGGGCTTGGCCTGGATCGACTCCGAGACCTACCAGATCACCCGCCTCCGCAGCGACCTGCTGAAGCCTGTGCAGGAACTGAACCTGCAACGCGAAACAACCGAAATCGCTTATGGCGAAGTTCACTTTAAAGACAAGGCCGCGGTATTCTGGGTTCCGCAGCAAGTCACTGTCACCGTCGACTGGAGCAGCAAACACCTCCGCAACGAGCATCGTTACTCGGATTTCAAACTGTTCCACGTGGACGCCAACGAGAGAGTCGAATCGCGCAAAGAGGTCGCGCGCCCTACCAATTAACGGGTAGCGCTGACCTTTAGGTCAGCGCGAATGAGATGCCGGCCTGAAGGTCGGCGCTCTAAGAAATCAGCCCGCGGAGCGGGCGGCAGAGTGTAGCCTACGGCGTAAGATCCGCGGCCGGGGCCGAGAGCGCCACAGTACCCCCATAAGGCGTTCAAGTACGGAGAGTGACAAACTCGCGTGAGCAGCGAGCCCTCTCCCCCACGCGTAGACTGCCCTCTCCCCAAGGGAGAGGGCTGCCGATTCAAGTTCCTCTCCGGCCGAACGTGGCCCGCTACTTCTTCGCCGCCAGTTCGTGCAGGTGTTTGCGTAACTCGATGGAGTCCGGCGCGGTGGGATCGAGCTGCAGGTAGGTCTCATATTCCTGCCGGGCGCGAACTCTGTCTCCGGCCGCCTCGAGGGCCACGCCAAAATTGTAATGAGTAATAGGCTCGGCCGGTTCAAGCCGGAGAGCTTCCTCGTACTCCTGGATGGCCGGATTGAATTGCCGCGTCTTCAGCAAGTTGTTGGCAAGATCGACGTGCGCCACGGCGTCCTTGGGGTTCAGGCGCAGGTACTCGCGGTAATTGCCAATGGCGTCGGCGAGTTGGCCGGAGTGCCCGAAGGCCTCCGCCAGCGCCAGCCGCGCCTCCCCGTATTCGGGCTTATCGCGCAGGGCTTCCTGAAGCTCCTTGATCCCCTCCTCCGCCTTGTCCATACGCAGCCAGGCGCTGGCGAGGGCGAAATGCGCCTCGGGGCTGTTGGGGATGATATGCAGAACCGCTTGCGCTTCCTCCGCTGAGCCTGCCGGATCGTTCATGTGGCTAAGCGCGATGGATAGATTCAGGTGCGCGTCAGACCAATCGGGGCGCACCTTGAGCGCCTCCCGGAAGGCCTCCGACGCGCCTTTCCAGTCCGCCAGTTGCTCGAGGGCTAACCCCAGATTCTCCTGCGCCTGGGGGTCGTTGCGCCGCGACAAGCTCGTCCGGAAAGCCTGCACCGCGCCCTTGTAATCACCCTTGTTGTAGAGAGCGTTGCCCAAATCGATTTGATAACCGGCAAAGCTCGGGTCGAGCTGAGCCGCCTGCTCGCTCTCGCTGGCCGACCCGGCCGCGTCCCCCGCCTGGCGCAGGGCGCCGGCGAGGCGGGAGTGGAGCGTGGGATCGTCAGGCCGAAACTTTAGCCCGTCCCGGTAAGTGGGTATGGCCAGCTCGTAGTTCTTGTCGGCAACCAGCATATCGCCCAGCGCCACCAAGGCTTCTGGATAGTCGGCACGCAACTGGACCGCGCGGTTCAGTTCCGCCTCCGCCTCGTGCGTGTGTCCGGACGCCTTGAGTGCCATGGCGTAGGTGTAGTGTAACTCGGGGCTGTCGGGCCGCATCCCCAGCGCCACCCGGTATTCACCCAGCGAGTTGTCCCATTCGGAGGCCGCCTGATAAGCATTGGCTAAATGCAGATGGGCGTCGGGATCGCCGGGACGCAGCCGAACTTCCTCGCGGTATTCCTGCACGAAGCCGGCGAGATCGCCCGCCGATTGATAAGTCTCCGCCAGGTTACGATGGTAATCCGCGTTGTCTTTGGCCAGATCCACGGCTCGCTGAAGCTCCCGGACGGCGTCCGGCAAGTCGCCGGTCTTGCGCAACACCAGGCCGAGGTTCTCGTGGAGGGCGGGGTCCTGCGGCTTCAAGCGCAGGGCCTCGCGATACTCGGCCTCCGCAGCCGGATGGTCGGAGACAGAGAGGTATGCGGCGGCTAGCGCCGTGTGCGCATTGGCGTTTCCCGGCTGCTGGCGGGTGACCCGGCGAAACTCGGTGATGGCCCCGCCGTAGTCGCCCGCCTCCCGCAACACTATCGCCAGCGCATACCGGTAGTCGGTCTGCTCGGGGCGCAACTCAACCGCCCGGCGATATTCCTCGATGGCGTGAATCAGGTCCCCCGTGGCCTGGAGCGAGTTGCCTAGCGACAGGTACAGATCAGGGTCGTCGGGGCGCAGGCGGACAGCGGCGCGGAGTTCGGCCACACCCTGATCGAATCTGCCGGCCTGGGCGAGCGCCGTGGCCAGCCCGGAGTGCGCCTCGGGATCATCGGGAGCCTGGGCAAGGACTTGCTGATATTCCGCGCTGGCCGCAGCCACATCTCCCGATTGCAGCAGTGAATTCGCGAACGCCACGCGGATCTGACGGTCCCCAGGGTCGAGTTCGATCGCGGTGCGGTACTCGCCGGCCGCCTCTTTGAATTCCCGGTTGGCCGTGAGCACGTTCGCCAACCCCACGTGGGCCGCGGGATTCGAGGGGTGGAGGCGGAGCTCGGCGTGGTACTCCGCGATGGCCTCTTTCAGGTGCCCTTGCGATTCCTCCACCGCGCCAAGGTTCATGTGGACGCCGGGGAAGTTCGGCTTCAACCGCAACGCCTCCCGGTATTCCCGAACGGCGTCGTCGGTCTGCTGCTCCGCCAGGTAGGCGTTGCCCAGGTTGTAGTGCGCCTGGGGGTAATCGGGCCGTAAGCTGCTTGCTTTGAGGTACGACTCCTCGGCTTCTTTCCATTTGTGCACCCGGGCGAATTCGTTGCCTTGTTTCAAGAAATCCTCGGCGGTAACGGGAGCCGGCGGTTCCTGCGTTGCGGGACTGCCGGCCACCGCGCTGCCGGCCTGCGGTGCGCTACCGCTTTGTCCACCGCCTGCGAATAGGCATGAGCCGGCCAAAAGCAAGACGCAGAGCAGCAACGGGAACGTTTTGGGGTCCGGGCGGCCTGGCGCAAGGCATTTCATTTTGGTCTTCCCTATAAGAATAGGATACACCCAGAAGCGCGAATGGGCGCAGTCGTCTCATCCGCCGCTCTACCCTGGGCGCCCCGTTCGCCTGTGGTGCGGGCGTCTCGCCCGCCGTCGCGGGGGCGTCCCGCTCCCGCAGCAAGCCGGACAGTCGCACAGGCAGAGCCTGTCCTGAGCGGAGCGAAGGAATGCCCGTGCCACAGCGGGCCAGACGCCCGCACCACATCCTGGTTTGACATGCGTCGACTCCTTCCGTTATTCTCGCTTGCCAAGACATGAGCCCGGAAATCACACCCTCAGCGGAATCCAAAGCGGAACCCGTGCTGCGTTTCTTTCGGCGCCGCCCGGCCTTGCGCGCCGCCAGTCTTCTCTCCGGCAGCCTGGTTTGGCTGGTGGGCTTTTTCCTTCTTCCCCTGGCCTACCTCCTGGCGGTCAGCTTCGCCCGCCGCTCGCCTTATGGGACGATAGAATGGGCCCTGGGGTTATCGAATTATTGGCGCGCCTTCCAGCCTCTTTATCTTGGCGTTTACTGGCGCTCCTTCTGGATGGCGGTGCTCACCACGGTGCTTTGCATGCTGCTGGGCTATCCCGTGGCTTACACCTTGGCGCTGAAGGTCTCCGGGCGGTGGAAATCCGCGCTGTTGATGCTGGTGGTGATACCCTTCTGGACGAGCTTCCTCATCCGGACTTACGCCTGGATGGTCATCTTGCGCACCGAGGGTGTGGTCAACACCGCTCTAATGGCTCTGCACCTTGTGCACGAGCCGCTGCGCTTGCTTTACACCCCGCTGGCGGTTTTCATCGGCTTGGTTTACGGCGAACTTCCCTTCATGATCCTGCCTCTCTATGCGGTGCTGCAAAAGCTCGATCCCATCCTCCTCGAGGCCGCGCAGGACTTGGGCGCCAACCGCTGGCATACTTTCCTCAGGATCACTCTGCCCATCTCGATGCCGGGGCTTAGCGCGGGCGGGGTGCTGGTTTTTATCGCCTCCATCGGAGCCTTCATCACGCCGGATCTGCTGGGCGGCGCGCGCACCATCATGGTGGGCAACCTCATTCAAAACCAGTTCGCCTCCGTGCGTGACCAGCCCTTCGGCTCGGCGGTGGCATTCCTACTGACCTTTGTGGTCCTGGTGCTGCTTTGGACAGGGTCGCGCCGCGCCGAGCGCGTCACGCGGGGGATACTCTAATGCCGCGTCCGCGCCGCCAGGGTTGGGGGTTGGCTTCGTCCACCACACTCGTTTACCTTTTCCTCTACGCACCCGTCTTCGTCCTGATCTTCTTCTCCTTCAACCGCTCTCGCCTCTCCGCACATTGGATCGGCTTCACCGGCGAATGGTACGCGCTGCTCTGGCGCGATGAACAGATCATCCAATCGCTGCTCAACAGCCTTCTGGTCGCCGCCGCCGCCACCCTGGTTTGTGTGGCCTTCGGCACCATGGGCGCCCTGGTCTTCCCCAAAGTTCGCCATCGCGCCAAGACCGTCCTGGACGGAATCGTCTATCTTCCCCTGGTCATCCCCGAAATCGTCATGGCCGTGGCCATCGTCATCTTCTTCAGCCTGTTGCGCATGCAATTGAGCCTCTCCACCGTCATCATCGCTCACATCACCTTTTGTATCTCTTATGTGATCATCGTGGTTGGGGCGCGCCTGGCCGGCATGGACCCCTCCATCGAGGAAGCGGCGCTCGACCTGGGCGCGAACGAATGGACCACCTTCTTCCGCATCACCCTGCCCATTGCCGCTCCTGCTATTCTCTCCGCCGCCCTGCTGGTCTTTACTACTTCTTTTGACGACTACCTCATCACTTCCTTCGCGGCGGGAGTTCGCTCCACCACCTTGCCCCTGGAGATCTATTCCCGCCTGAAGCGCGGCATCACGCCGGAGATCAACGCCATTTCCACCGTCATCTTGGCGGCCACCATTCCCCTGGTCTACATCGCGCAGCGGCTGGAACGCGGAGCCATGAAAGTCCGCGCCGCGGTCCTGAGCGCCACGGCGGTTTTCCTGCTGATGCTCGCGCCGGTCGTCGCCCGTACCTGGACGGGCGGTGAGAACCTCCCCCAACTGAACATCTATACATGGTCCACGTACAGCTCGCGCCGCGTGGCTCAGGGGTTTGAACGTGAGTTCCACTGCAAGGTTAACTACGATCTGTACGACTCCAACGAAGCCCTGCTCGCCAAGCTGCAGGCCGGCAACGTCAGCTACGATCTGGTGGTTCCCAGCGATTACATGGTGCAGATCCTCATTCGGCAAGGCTTGCTCGCGCCCCTCGACAAGTCCAAGCTCCCGAACGCCTGGGCCAACATCGACCGTCGATTTCTAGGTCTGCCGTTCGATCCGCACAACGACTATGCGGTGCCTTACGCCTGGGGCACCACCGGCTTGGCCTACCGCGCCGACCTCGTGAAGGAGAATCTCGACAGTTGGTCGGCGCTCTTCGATCCCCGCTATGCCGGCCACATTCTTCTGCTCGACGACACGCGCGAAGTTTTCGGCATGGCTCTCAAGAAACTTGGCTACTCTCTCAACTCCACCAACCCGGACGAACTCCGCCAGGCCCGCGATTTGTTGCTCGGGGAGAAGGCTCTCGTGAAGGGTTACAACAGCTCCAATTTCCAGGAAGACCTCGCCGCCGGCGATGCCTGGATCGCACAGGCTTACAACGGCAACATGACCTTCGTGATGCGCGATGAGCCGGCGCTCCGTTACGTTATTCCCAAAGAAGGCTGCACCATTTCCGTGGATTGCGCGTGCGTCCCGCACACCGCTCCCCACAAGGAACTGGCGGAGGCCTTCATCAACTATTTCCATCGCCCCGAAGTGGCCGCGCTCTTCGTGAACGACTCGGGCTTCAACACACCCAGCCGCTACGACCAGAAAGATATCGAACCCTGGCTCCTCCGCAATGCCGCCGTGTTCCCCAACCCCGCCTCCCTCGTTCACTGCGAGTTCATGCGCGACGTCGGCCCCGCCGCGCAGCTTTACGATCGGTATTGGACGGAAATTAAGGCGAGATAAAAAGCTGTCGGCTCTCAGCCGTCAGCTCTCAGCTTTCAGCCCTCAGCTCTCTACGTGCCTCCACAACACGCTGTCATCCTGACGCGATGCCTTGTCATCCTGAGCGCAGCGAAGGATCTCCGCAGTTGCTCTTCTCTCTACTGCCATTCCCAAGATCTTCTGCAGCGCGCAAGGATTTCTGGTCTGGAATTTTGAATCTGGAATTTTAGATGCGGCCGACAGACCGCGCTGTGGTCCCTCTGCGCCTTGTGGTGAATCCGGAACTGCCGGGATTCTTCGCGGTGCTCAGAATGACAGGGATGTCGTTTGCTGAAAGCTGATAGCTGAGAGCCTACGTTAGCCCCAGCACGCGCTGCGCGTTTTCGTAATACACCTTGCGCAGGATGCCCTCCGGCAGCCCGAGCCCATAAATCTGCCACCGTCCCTGCGGTGGTTTGGGCGCCGGAGCGTAGTCGAAATACTCATCCTCCGTTTCGAGGAAACGGTAGTAAATCTCATAGAGTTTGGGGGAGAGCACTTGCTGGGGAGTCTGCGTGCCGTTGGGCACCGCATCCGTCCCAAACATGATGCGGTCCTGGTATTTCTCAAAGAACTTGCGCGCCGTGCGCGGTTGCCGGCCGAGTTCCCCGATGCGCGCCGCAAGTTCGACATACATATTCGGATAACGGTCCAGGCATTCGGAGACCGAAGCAAGGTTCTCCGCGTTGTGTCCCACGTGCAGAGCAATAAAAGTGGTCTTGGGATGGCGTGCAAACATGCGATTTCGCGCCTCGAGCAGCTCTTGGAAGCTGGGAAAGTCGTGGTCATAAAACGACCAGTCGGGGTGATGGTTCAGTTCCTCGAAGCGCTCGTTGAATCGGTCGATGGGCAGGAAGAAAGCCTCGGGATCGGAGATGTGAATGGCCACCGGCATTTTGAAGCCGGCACACGCTTCCCACATGAGATCGAAATGCGGTTCGTCGATCTTCACCAGCGGGCCCGAAGTGACGTCCTGCCGGAGGTAGAGACCGAGAGTCTTCACCACTTTCAAGCCTTTCGCCCCTGCCTGGTGCGCGCGCCCAATCTCATCCGCCTGCCAGCGCGAGTAGTCCGGCCGGTTGAAGTGGTCCCATCCGGGTTCCGTGAGGACCAGGAACCTGTCAGGATGAGCCTGCTGAAAGCGCTGAATGGCTTGCTCGAGGCCCTTTCCATGGTTGCCGGTGAGGTCCACCATCATGCGGATATTTTTCTGGTCCATCACCGGCAGCACCTCTTCCGGAGTCGTGAGGAACCGGATCTCCTCCCCGATGGTCACGCCATTCTTGTGCTGCGCCCCCATGGTGAGGTGGGTATGCACATCGATAACGGGGAAGCGCGAGCGTTCCACCTTCGTTTCCGCCACGTGCAGCATGCTTCGGGGTTGGAAGTCCTCGAGCGCCAGGCGTTCCGGCTTTGCGCCCTGCGCCGGTTCGGTTGACTCCGCTCCCATGGCTTGCGGTCCTTTGACGGCCACTCCCGCGGCTGCCGCCGCACCAACCCGCCTCAACAATTGCCTGCGATTAACTCCGCTCATGTACCCTCCTCCAGTAGGCACTACAATAACCCATCCGGCCTCAACGCGTGAAGAGATTCGGAATGTGTCAGCCCGCGGAGCGGGCGTAAGCGAGTAGCCCACGGCGTGAGCCGTGGGTTCGTGAGGACCTCCCTCACCCCCGTCCCCCATAGGCGCTAGAATAAGTCATTCGGCACCTTTGGGCAAATTGGATGTGCATGGAGGAGGCGGTTCATGAGTTCTGAAAGCGGTTGCTGGAACCGCTCGAGCGCGTAGG
>Ga0326727_10001987_pt1 | contig 72492 bp, 43 predicted proteins | sample MB2enrmetagenome_FD_207643 | JGI IMG/M metagenome (GOLD analysis project Ga0326727, IMG submission 207643) | Lab enriched peat soil microbial communities from McLean, Ithaca, NY, United States - MB29MY | ecosystem: Environmental > Terrestrial > Soil > Wetlands > Peat | place: USA: New York... | reverse complement strand
GTACAATCACATTGCGGCTTATGGGTACGACCATGTTAACCGCCTGACCTCGGCCGTGGCCACGGGCAACTCCACCTACAACCTGACCTTCAGCTACACGGCGGACGGCTCCAACGGTCAATACGGCGACATGACGTGCGTCGTCAACGGGCAGACCAACGGACTTTGTCCGCAGTACACTTTCAACGCCGCCAACAACCAGATCACCGGCTACAGCTATGACGCGGCGGGAAATCTGACGAACGACGGCACCTACTCCTACCAGTGGGACGCCGAGGGGCGCTTAAGCCAGTCGCTGCAAAGCGGGACGGTGCTGCATACCTATACGTACAATGCCCGGGGCCAACTCGCCGAGGATGTTGCCACAGCTTTCCACACCATAGAGTACGCGTACGATCCCTCTGGCCAACTGTTGGGCCACTTTATGGCCTATCCGCCCCAGCCCGCTTGGTGGCACATCATCGTGCCGGTCCTGGGGCGGACGGCCTTTGTGGACACCGAGAATTGGTTTGTGGGGGCGGCCCGGATCTACCACTACGATGCTCTGGGAAGCCCGCTTGCCGCTACCGACCAAGCCGGGGCAGTCGTACAAACTGAGGTCTATTACCCCTGGGGACAGGGTTGGTTGGGGGGCGGGACGGGCATCTTCGCAGGCCTCGTGGGCTTACAATGCTGGGGGGATAACCCGTGTCCCGCTCAGTCGCAAACCCGCGATTATCCGTCTAGCCTTGGCCGCTGGACGAGCCCCGACCCGCTGGGCGGTGACATCACCAATCCCCAATCCCTCAACCGGTATGCGTATGTGCTGAACAACCCGACCAGCTTGAGCGACCCGACGGGGCTGCAAGAGGAGGACTGTAACGATTTTTACTTCGCCATGACCAACGCCGAGTGCCACACGCCCCCCTGCAATATTTCGGGGGATTGCAACGGCTGCCCGATGTATGACCCGACCTGCATTCCCCCGCCGGGCGGCGGCGGAGGGGGCGGCGGCGGAACATCTCGGCCCAACATCCCCATCCCCGCCGGGCCAGCCGGGAATTCCGATAACCCCAGCGGGCAGCCTAGCGGTCCCCTGGGCCCAGGGTGCGAAATCCTCGCCAACGGGAGCATCTGGTGCCCCCCACCGGCGACCTCTCCCTTACCTTGGATCCTTGCAGCCGGCGCTGCGGCCGCCACAAACTTCCTGATCCAAATACAAGTTACGGCCCAGGCACCGCAAAGCCCGTCGGCGCCCCAACAGCCCAGCAGGTTGGCTGAGTTTGGAAGTTGCGTGGGCGGTACGCTCAAGCAGACTGTCCCTTATACCTTCGCACAGCTTGGTCACAACCTCGCAACATCTGTGAAGGTGGGGGTCCCATTCGGGCTCGTAGTCGGGGGTGGTATTCTCGCTGACGCGCCGGAGCTTCTGCCAGCGTCGCCCGCCGTGCTTGCCATAACGACGGGGAACACGGTTGGCACTTTTGTGAACTTCTCTTTGACCATATTCAATATCAGCTTGGCGACTGACCTTGTTGCCGCGCCCGCGTATTGCGCTGCGAATGCGTTGGGGTTTTGAGCAAACGCGAAATCGTGCCGAGGGATAAACTTATATGGCACCAACAATTCTGAACGCAGTCAGACGGCCACTTCTGGCGGGTATTGCGTCCGGGGCTTGCTCTATCGCCATCTGCATCCTCTGGTTGCAGTTCCCCTCTTTGGTACCGCTTGGGGTTTTCATGATTATAGGGTTCCTCGGAGCGGTCACGTTCGTTCTTTGTGAGGTGATAGTAATACTGAAGGTTGCAAGGATGTTCGTGCCTCCTGGGCCGCTGGCTGGGGAGATTCGCAATCTGTCACTTCGAAGCTTAGTTACCCTTGGGTTGACGCTCGTATTGTGCAACGGTCTGGTGTTCTATCTTACTGACCTCCGGCCGAGGCTGGTGTGGGCAGCGGCTGTAAGTGTTGCCGTCGTCGTTTCCTGGATCTCCGCGCGATGGGTAGCAAGACGCCGCGAGGGGGGAACGCACGACCACCGCGATACTTGAGCCCTCCTCCACCCACCCGTAGCAGCGGGTAGCGCAGCAGGTAGCGCAGAGGTGGGCGTACTTTCCCTCCTCTGCGGTTCTTCAAATAGGAACATCAACCATGCTATTAACATCCAAACATCAACCCCGGTGGACGCACGAAGAGCCGCAGACGAACGCAAACAACGCGTACGTCTGCGCTGACAAGCGGAAAGGCAAGAGATAGGGAATAGGGAACGGAAGTACAGGGAATAGGGAATAGGGAACAGAGGAGGGCTGCAACCATGCCGACGAATCGCGCAGACATAATTACGGACTTCCAAGAGCACATTCGAAAATCGGGCGGCGCTGCGAACGACTGGTGCGTGGGGACGGCCAAAGACCGTCACGGGACGTTCTTTCAACGGCACCTCGTGGCCGATCTGGGTGACGGATTGATCTACCGCGAAGCCTTTACCCCCGACGCCGCCCAAGCCATCCGCGACCATTTCGTAAACGACTGCGGCCTCGAATCGGACGAGGCCGAACGCCGTTCGGCCCTACCCAACGCCGCCCCCGAGCCCGGCAAAATCGTCTTCGTCCACCGCAGGGGCTAGGGATTAGGGGCTAGGGGCTAGGGATTGTCGATTTTCGATGGGCACAGAAAAACCGGGGCTCGGGACTAGGGGCTGGGGGCAGGGAAACATACGCACTGCGACGTCTTCGGTTACCAGTTACCAGTTCTCGGAAACGGCATCCACTGACAACGGACCACTGACAACGGACAGCCTTTTCTGCTGCCGCCTCCACCTCGACCAAGAAGACGCGCCAGAGACCCACAAAGACCACGTGTTCTTCCGCAGAAACGCGGCCTGAAGCTTGCGTTGGGCAGCCCGCAGCAGGTAGCAGAGGTGGGCGCATTTTGCCTTCCTCCGCGCTTTTAACATAGGAATATCCACCAGGATCTTAACATCCAAACATGAAACCCCATGGACGGACGAAGAGTCGCAGACGAACGCCAAGAACGCGTGCGTCTGAGCTACCCGCTCGTACGGGAATGCTGCCCACACCTCCAGCGGGCATGGGTGGCAAAGACGATTCCCCAGAAGGGGCCGTCGCCGGAAACCACTTGCCGATGAACAGCAGAAGGCACTCCCATTCAGGGAAAATCGGTGCAACGTCCCGTCTGTCCCCGGTTTCCGTCCCCCCGGTTTCCCATAGTTCAGTTCGCACACCGGGTGCAGGCGCACATCCTTGTGGCTTTCCTGGCCTTATGGCCTTGACACGAGAGGGGAGCAAGCATATGGTTTCGCGCAGGGATCAATTGGCAATCGGAATTTCCGGTCAATCGACACAGGGGCACGGTTCTTTAAATTTGGGCTGGCTGAAAGGGAGGAAACAATATGGACAGAAGGCAATTTGGTTCCACGGTGGGGATAAGCGCTTTGGCAACGAGCTTAGGAATTTCCAACCGGCCGCGCGAGGCGGCATCTGCAGTAGGCCCAATCCCTGCCGGACTCTCCCAAGACAAGATCGGGCGGCCGGTTCGGGTGGTCAGCATTGCCTTTACGGATGGGCATTCGCTGGACGAAATCGCCGGGTTGGTGGACAAGGAAGGGACAGGGGGGACGGATCTTATCGTCCTGCCGGAACTCTGGAGAGGCCAGGACGCAAAAAGTCAGGAAACCCTGGAGGGTCCGACGATTACGACTATCGCGCGTCTGGCCGAGAAACATCAGACCTACATTGTTTGCCCCATCGATCGCAAAGAGGGTGAGCGGCGATACAACTCGGCGGTATTACTCGACCGCAAGGGCCAAGTGGCGGGCATCTACAACAAGCTCTATCCGGTGTGGCAGGATGAATGTATGAAGCCGCCGGAACAGCCGGTACTCCCTGGTGAAGGAGTCACGGTGCACCAGGCGGATTTTGGACGAATCGGGTTGGCGATTTGCTTTGACGTGAATTGGGCGGACCTGTGGGAACGGATGGCGAATCAGGGGGCAGAGCTGGTGATTTGGCCAAGCGAATACTCGGCGGGCAGGTCATTACAGGCGCGCGCCATTAACTACAACTACTACATCGTCAGTTGTACCACGGTCCCGGATTGTTTGGTTTTCGATATCGATGGCGAGCAATTAATACATGAGGAGAATAACCGCGGTAATGGCTCCAATGTCACCCGGACCACCCTGGACTTAGACCGCTGCATCTTTCACACGGATCTCAACTTTCCTGATAAGCGAGAAAAGCTGTTGAAGGAGCGCGCGGAGGATGTGGGGTTGGACAAAAATCTGCGTCTGGAATCGTGGTTCGTGCTTAAAGCCAAACGGCCGGGGGTGAGCGCGCGGGAACTGGCTCGGCAGTATGGGATGGAGGAATTGCGTTCCTACATTAACCGTTCTCGTTGCGAGATTGATAAATGCCGGGGCTGGGAATTTTCTTGAGCCAATTCGCAGTGCAGCCGGGGCGAAGTCTCCTGTATCTTTGCAAGGAATTGGCGAGTCCAGAATAAGCAGAACATGTAGCTGGTAGCGCAGAGGTCCGTGTACTTTACGTTCCTCTGCGGTTTTATGTTTATTCGCATCAGTAAACGTGTAAACGCCCATCGTGTTAAGAGCCGCGAGGAGGGCTGAAGTGCGCCCGCCTCCGCGCTACCCCGGTCGAACCCGGATTCCTATCTGCGCCACCAGAGATACTCAAAAAAGCGTCGAACAAATTATTGACGGATTCCTTAGGATATGGTATACGGCTTTAATTTTTCAGTTGACCAGGAAAAGGGAATTTTAGGGCCTCACACGGGTCGACAGAGGGGAGCAAGCATGAGGAGAGAATTCGCACCGCGGCTTTCAGGATCGAGCAAATGGGTATTCGCGGCACTGATCGCACTTGTGACTTTCAGCTTTGGTCATCATTGGGTGTATGGGCAGGCCTTTGTGAACGGCTCGCTGGTGGGGACTGTGACTGACGCAAGTGGCGGTTCCGTCCCCGCGGCTAAGCTAGAACTTACGAATTTGGAAACCTCGACCAAACTAACAACGCAAACTGACGCGACAGGCCTATATCAGTTCCTTAACTTACCGCCCGCGCATTACAGGCTGGAGGCGGTAAAAAGTGGTTTCCAGACCTTCGCACGCGAGCCCATAGAAATCTCGGTGAATGCCAGCGTCCATATTGACATAACTCTCCGAGTCGGCGCCGTATCGCAGCAGGTCACCGTGACGGGGGAAACTCCGCTATTGCAGCCTGAGACCTCTTCGCTAGGGCAGGTCATCGAGAGCCGTACCGTTAATGAGTTGCCTTTGAATGGGCGCAACCCCATGGCGCTAGTGGCTCTCGTCCCCGGGGTAGTTCCCCAGGGTGGGTTCGGCCAAAACATGGTCACATTAAATCCCTTTTCAGCAGGGAATGTGCAGATTAATGGTGCCCAAGCTAATCAAAGCCTTTCTTACTGGGATGGCGCACCTTTGAACGGCGTCGCGTATGAGAATATCCAAGACTTCATCCCGACCCAGGACGCGCTGCAGGAATTCAAGGTGATGACGGATAACTTGCCGGCCGAGTACGATCGTTTCGCGGGCGGGATTGTCAATTTTACGAGCAAGACGGGAACGAATCGGGTCCACGGCGAGGCATACGAATACCTCCGCAATAAAGTCCTTAATGCTAACAACTTCTTTAATAATGAGTCAGCGCTGCCTGTCCCCGCTTTTGCGCAAAACCAGTTTGGGGCCAACTTTGGCGGACCGTTGTTCATTCCCCATCTGTACAACGGGAAGGACAGGACGTTCTTTTTCGTTAGCTACGACGGTTTTCGTATGCGCGAAGGATTGCCCTTACTGTTCACGGTTCCTACGGTTGCAGAACGAGCAGGTGACTTCACAAATTTACTGGACTCGAACGGGAACCTGATCCCCATCTATGATCCGGCAACCTCTCAACTGAATCCGGTCACGGGCAACTATACACGCAATCAGGTAAGTTGTAATGGCGTGCTCAACATGATTTGCCCGCAGAATATCGACCCTGTGGCCAAGGCGCTCGAGGGCCTCTGGGCACTCCCGAACACCGCGGGGCAGCAATATACGAACGTGAATAACTGGTCAGGAAATGCAAGTGAAGGTGGAGATACCAACCAGTTTACGGCTCGCGTAGACCAGAATATCAGCCAGAAGCAAAGGTTTTTTGCTCGCTACACGATTAACAAATTGGAGAATTTGGGAATAGATCCGTTTCACACAAAAACTTATCCGCTGACCATCGGGACACCTGAGAACTATACCATGCAGCAGAGCGTGATCGATGACAGCTACTCATTTTCTCCAACCATTGTGGCGGATTTCGAGCTCTCCGAATTGCACGAAGGTTATGGGCGTACTCCCGCTAGCTTGGGCTTTGACCTCTCTACCTTGGGGCCAGGATGGGCTCCCCTGAACAACGAGGTTACCTTTCGCACTTTCCCAACACTGTGTGTGACGGGAATAACGGATTTTTGCTCGCAAGAGACGGGCAGCACCATGATGATCCATACCGACGACTGGGACTTTCGACCCAATCTTACCGTGATTCGAGGCCATCACACGCTCAAATTCGGGGGGGATTACTGGGTGAGCCGATTCAATGGCATCGGACTCAACGTTGCTTCCGGAATCTTTACCTTCGCCCCTGGCTTTACGGCTTCCAGCCCCTTCAACCCTGTCGGGGGGTTCGGATTCGCCTCGTTGTTGCTCGGCGACGCGACTTCTGGCGAGGCCGTGGCGGGAAATATCATCGCTTCCCAGATTATATATCGGGCCTTTTATGCACAGGATTCGTTCCAGGTGACTCGAAAGCTAACCGTGAATCTCGGCTTGCGTTATGACCTGGAAGGCCCTTTCTCCGAGCGGTTCAATCGTATAAGCGATTTTTTGACGAACCTCCCGAGTCCGTTGGCGGCATCGACGGGCCTGCCTCTGAAAGGAACTTTTGCGTTGGTGGATACACCGGAACGGCCAGGTCGAAACGGCTACAACTTGAACCCGCGGCAAGTCGCACCCCGCGTGGGCTTTGGCTACCAACTCACTCCTAATACGGTCATCCGTGGCGGGTATGGCATCTTCTGGCTACCGTCTCTTTCTGCCAATGCCGACAATCCCTGGGCTGATCCCCTCAATTTCAATTACACCCCCATGATTAACACGGTGGATGGGGGAATCACACCTCACAACAAACTGGCGAATCCCTTTCCAAGTGGTGTTCTTGCGGCGCCGGGACGCAGTCCCGCCTTTGAATCCTTCCTCTTGGGAGCCGGAGACGCGACCTATCAACCTGACAACCCGTTCCCCGGTTATGTCCAGCAATGGAATTTCAACGTTCAGCAACAACTGCGCAGCGTGTTTATTGATTTAGCTTACTCTGGCTCGCGGGGAATTCATATACCTTTTCAGGGACAACTGGATCAGCTAAATCCTCAATACATGTCGATGGGGCCGGCATTGTTCAACTCGGTGCCGAATCCATTTGCCGGATTAATGTCACCCACGAGTGCGCTCGACGCGCCAACCGTTACGGCTGAACAACTCTTACTCCCGTATCCCCAGTTCACCTCGGTGGGAACGACCCAGGATGCTTTTGACTCGCGCTACGACGCCCTACAGCTTAAGGTTCAAAAACACCTGAGCAATGGCCAGCAAGTTCTGGTCGCCTACACAGTATCGAAGTTGATCACCAACACGGATACCCTGACGCCATGGCTCGAGCCATCCGGTGCTACAGAGTGGGCCTTACAGAATTTTTACAACCTCAAGGGTGAAGAGTCTCTGGCAAGCTTTGATGTTTCGCAGCGCATGGTGGCCAACTATGTCTTGGAACTGCCTGTTGGACACGGGAAAAAATTCTTGTCGGGCGTTCAAGGGCCGGCGGGAAAGGCGGTGTCGGGATGGGGAGCCGAGGGTGTGACCACACTCCAAAAGGGTTTTCCGCTCTTCCTTTCTACATCCGAGAATCTGACAGGCGTCCTTAATGGGGGATCGCGTCCCGACTTTGACCCATCCGCCTGCTCCGGCGGCGCAGCCCTCCACAGCTCAGCAGAAAGTCGGCTCAATATGTGGTTCAACACTTCCTGCTACGTGCAGCCTCCTGCCTTTACATATGGCAATGTAAGCCGGACTTTGCCAAATGTGAGAACGGACGGCATATCGAACTTTGACTTTGCACTGTTCAAGAATACAACATTCGGGCCAGATGAACGGCTGGCTGTCCAGTTCCGAGCAGAATTCTTTAACCTGTTCAATACCCCCCAATTCGGGAATCCGGGAATGACTGTCGGGACGTCGGAATTCGGCGTTATCAGTTCGCAGCTCAACAATCCTCGGTTGGTTCAGTTCGGTCTGAAATTTCTTTTTTAGCCTCTGGCTGCGGGATGTCGATTCCCCTGAGCACGTCGGTAGCACGACCACCGGGGGGGCCGTTGGCCGACGAGGTGAACATCACGTGCCGATACGTTCAGTGGGTAAAGGCAGGTTACCAGGCCAGTGGAGGTCGGGACATCAGCCGGGTTTATGGTTCTCACGGCATCTCACCGATTGCGGAGGAGGTTTCCCACAGAGCGGACCCGGACTGGTCGACATCCCCCGTCGGTTTTAGGTCGCGGACCGAACTGCTTCACCTGGTGTTTGATCCACGTCGAATTCGCCTTTTGTCCTCCCGAATCTGCCTGACGGGACTTTTGTTATCCTGGGTCCTGGCAGGAGGGTTGCATGCGCCTCTGAAGGCAGATACCGTCGACCAGCGGGTCGCAGCCCACTTTCGCGCGGCGCAGGATGCCTTCCGCCAGGGAGACTTCCGCAAAGCTGTCGAAGAATACAAACAAGTCCTACAACTGGATCCATCCCGTATCGAAGCGAGGGTCAACCTGGCTTTGACCTTTCATTCCTTAGGCGACTACCAGCTTGCAATCGAAGAGTTCGAGCAGGTTCAGCGCCGGAATCCGGCCCTACTGGTCGTCAATCTTTTCTTAGGAATTGATTACCTAAAGGTGCAACTGCCGCAGAAGGCCATGATCCCTCTAGAGAAAGCCGTACAGATGGAACCTTTCAACAAGATTGCCCGTAGAGCCATGGCAGCATGCTATCTGGAAATGGATCAATATCTCCAAGCAGCCGAGCAGTTTGTTGCTCTTGCCTCCGCAGAGAAAGATCGTGCTGAGGCTTTATACAGCCTTGCGCATGGCTATCTGGACATGGCTCGGCGAATTGCCGACGACATGTCGGGGCGCCACCAAAACACGTCGTGGGCCAAACGAATGGCTGGAGATCTGCTTGCCAGCACGGATCGATGGGCGGACGCTGCTGTGATGTACAGCGACGCCGTCGGCCTTGACCCGAAGCAGCCCGAGTTACACGTAGACCTCGGAAGAATGTATCTGCACCAGAAAAAGTTTGATAATTCAGAATCCGAGTTCAAAGGTGCCCTGCGTTTGGACCAGAAAGATCAGGAAGCTTGGCTGGGATTAGCCGAGATTGCATTGGAAAACGGGAACGTCCGACTCACTCTCGAATGCCTCGAGGAAGCGTGGAATATCTTTCCCCCCTTCCTTGGCCTGCAACCTGAATTCCCCTCACCCGACATTGGCGCAGAACGTGCCGCTCAATTGGCTGCCGATGTGGGAACGACTATACAGACACCCTGGCGGGCTTTCCTTCTGTCGCGACTTCACGAAATGGCCGGTGAGGTCCAGAAGGCTCAAGAAGAATCGGCTACCTTTGAAGACGGGCTTGCGGCGTGGCAACAGCACAGTTCCCACCATCTCGGATCTATCTCCGATCCCTGCAACTCGCATCAATACGCCGCTTGCATCAACCGGCTTCGCTCCAAACCAAGCCTCAGCATTTCAGACCGACTCTCGCTGGGAAAAGCATTATTCACTCTGGGTAGTCTTTCCAAGGCTTCCGCTACTTTCGCGAGCGCTCTTTCAACCGAGAAGGACAATCTGGCCACACTGTATTGGCTGGCGCGGACGTACAGGCGATTGTCCGACGACACCTTTACTGAGTTGGTCCAACACTACCCCGATAGTTGGCGGGCCCACCAGTTCCTCGGCCAGTTCAACTTGTTGAGGTATGCGTATGATGATGCAGTCGGGGAATATCAGAAAGCCATCCAGCTCGATCCCAACGAGGCGGAACTCCATGAAGCACTGGGCCGCACATATCTGCTGAAACAATCACATATTCAGGCAGTAGAAGAACTGAAGAAAGCCGTCGAGTTGGACCCCGGACGAGCCCGCAGTCTCTATTGGCTCGGCCAGGCTTATCTGGACCTGCATCGAGAGCAGGAGAGCATCGCTTGCTTGGAAAAAGCCGTGCACTTTGATCCGGGTCTACTTGAGGCGCATGCTGCCTTGGGCCAAGCCTACGCGCGCGAGAACCGGCCCGAACTCGCCTTGCCAGAACTGGAAAAGGCCGCTTCGATCGATACTTATGGCGACCTTCATTATTTGATGTCCGTGGCTTTTCGCAAATTGGGCAAGACTGATCTCGCCCAGAAGGCTCTGATGCGTTCGGAGGAGCTCCGCAAGCTCTCCGCGGCCAGTCACCAGATGAAGATTGCGCAGCAGCTGGATTTCTAACTTCGCGCGGCTGATAGCCCCGTTCATCGCAGTGCGGGAACGGGATTCGGCCAGAAGTACCGTATGCATCCTTTCGACCTCGCGCTGGGCCGGCTGCAAGCAGGAAGCGCGAGGTGCGCGCATTTTGCCTTCCTCCGCGGTTCTAACATAGGAACATCCACCATGATATTAGCATCCAAACATGAAACCCCATGGAGGGACGAAGAGCCGCAGACGAACGCAAAGAACGCGTACGTCTGAGCTACCCGCTGCGCACAACTCGGCGCTACCTGCTCGCGATCAATCCCAGAGAATCCTATGCCCCCACAAATTTCCTCGAGCGGGCTTGGGGCGGGGGGCGCTTTGTCACTTGTCCTGGAAGGCGCTACTTATTGTCCGACCGCCAGTGCCAAATTGTCATTTCTTTTCGTTAAATGTAAGATCCCGCCCCTGCCGAATGGGACAATATGACCGAAATGAAAATATATCATCTTGATAATGAGATTCTTTATAAAAATAAGTTGACATTCGTCACGGCCGGTGTTATACCGCGTGCGAAATATTAGGTTCCGTGCACTGTGACACACGCACTTCAAATTCGCATTTTAGGAGAACGATTCCATGACACCAGGAGCATTAGCCCGCTCTATTCGTGAACGGGAGACGGGACTCATATTTGAGACGCCTCGCCTCCTTATTAATAACACCAATCTCGGGAAACTACGATGGTATGACCTCCTTGCCGCGCTTTTGGGCATTTGCCTAACCGCCGGTATTGGGATGTCCCAAATCAGGTCAAGTACTATCACTGGCATCGTAACCGATGTCACCGGAGCTCTTGTCCCGAAGGCAACCGTGACGGTTAGGAACGAGCAGACCAACGTCTCGTATGAGAGTAAAACCAATGGCGTGGGCGAATACACCGTGCCTTATCTTCCTGAGGGTCGATACGCAGTGACGGTCACGGCGACAGGCTTCCAGACCTACGTCAAGACCGGCATTATCCTGGAGACTGCCACCACCATGCGCGTCGATGCCGCGCTAGAGATCGGAGCTGTCAGTACGATCGTCGAGGTCCAAGCCAGTGCCGCAGCCCTTCAGACCGAAAACGGTACGGTCCACGGGACGGTTACCGCGCAGATCATCGACGCTATTCCCGACATCAACAGGAATCCTCTCTTGTATGCCGGGCTGGTGGCCGGCGTTGTGCCCGAGCCCGAGGCCGCGACCGCCGATACCCTGGGGGTGGGCCACTGGGATCGCGAGATGCTGTCTGCCGTCCACATTAACGGCTCCATACTGGGTAGCAATGACATAACCTTAGATGGAGTTTCAGTGCAGGGTGCGGGTTGGCACGAAATGGCCGTCATGCCCGATACCGACGCGCTCCAGGAAGTGCGCGTTACGACCAACACCTTTACGGCCGATATCGGCGACGCCCAGGCAGTCATCGCGATGACCACCAAGAGCGGCGCCAATCAGTTCCACGGAGACCTTTACTATTATTTGCGGAACGAGGCCCTGGACGCCGCCGGAACGTATAACGACCTCTATGGGATCAAGAAAGCCGCGTTTCGCCTCAACCAGGGCGGGGGCTCTATCGGCGGCCCGGTGATTATCCCCCACTTGTACAACGGAAAAGACAAGATGTTCTTTTTTGCCAGCTTCATGCGGCTGTCGCACTCCTACCCCGCCGACCTCGTCACTACCGTTCCGACCGATTTGCAACGCGCGGGGAACTTCAGCCAGACGTTGATTCCCGGCATCAATGGACAGCCCGAGCCCATCAACCTCTATAATCCGTTTCTCGCTACGCCGTACAACGGCAGCAGCACGGTTGTCCAGAGGCCGATCTATGCGGGCGCGCAACTTCCCGCGGCAGGCTCGGGTCCGGGCAGCATGGACCCGTACGGACAAAAACTTCTGCAGGCCTACCCGGAGCCGAATGCCACTCCCACCGACCCGTTCGGGGACAATAACTACAGGTTCATTGGCACCACGCCGGAATATCGCAACGCCTTTGCGGCACGTTGGGATTACAGGCTGGGCCAAAAAAATTCCCTCTATGCCACCAGTGGCTTCTCGATTGGCTCGGACACGCCACCCAATCTTTGGGGGAATTCGAACCAGTTCACCAACGTCCAGCCCCAAAGCGAAGGTATCGTCACCGACTACAACCCATACGGCTCGGTAGGCGATGTCTACACCCTGAACCCGACCACGGTCATTGACGTCCGCTATGGCTTTACCCGCGTCCACGGCACTACGGGCGTCCCGAATCGCGGCTGGACTAATTACTCCCAATGGGGCATGCCCGCCAACGTACTGCCCCTGATCTCGGCTTTTGGCGAGTCCATGTCTGTCGGGGACGGGAGTTGGGACTGGGGCGGACCAATCTCTATGCTCAACCTTGACTCGTGGACGCACAAGAATGAACGCCAGAACAACCATGACATCGTCGGCAACCTGACGAAGGTGGTCGGGCGATGGACCTTTAAGACCGGTGCTGAATACCGCGTTTACCTGAGCAATTGGCAGGACCTTGAGCAGTCCACTCCGGTGCTGAACACGGCTCCAGCGAATGGCCTCGGTGCCAGCACGGCACAGTATGCGAATATCAACGGCTCGGCTTCCAGTCTGGACATTGACCCCGACCAACTGGGACTTGCCTACGTTGATCTACTCACCGGGGTGACCGGCTATGCTTTGACTCCAGGCTGCGGCACCGTCCTGGCTTTAGCCGCCAAGTACTTCGCGCTCTATTCCCAGAATGATTGGAAGGTCACGAACAAGCTGACCCTGAATCTGGGGTTGCGCTGGGAGGTGCAGCCCGGCCCCACCGAACGTTTCAACCGCTTAGCCGACATCAACATGACTGCGCCCAGTCCCTACACGTCGGCGAGCGACCAGAATCCGCTGGGCGGCCTGGGAATGATCGAATTCATGGGAACAAAAGGGCAGGGACGCAACATGTGGAACACGCAATGGGGCAATTTTTCGCCACGCCTCGGAGCGGCTTATCAGATCAGCCATGACACCGTGCTGCGGGGCGGCTACGGCCGGTCGTATTATGCGAGCAACACAGGGTTCAATGCCAATGGATTGATTTACGGCCAGACACCCTTTTCGGCTGGAGCAGAATCCATACCCTATGGCTTAACTTATAACGGACTGCCGATCGGCACCTTCGATCAGCCCCAGAACACGCTGGTGTTCGGAGGATTGGGGGCGGTTCAAACACCTTTCATTTACGGGAACGCCCAGGGCGGGTGCTGCGGCTGGTTCCCCAACAACCACCCGAACACCTATGTTGACCAGTGGAACTTCTTTGTCGAGCGCAGCTTCGGCAAAGCTTGGACGCTTTCGGCGGGATACGTGGGGTCGCACGCTTCCAACGTAATTTGGCGGGGTTTCGCCATCAATGGGTATTGGAACGTCCCCAGTTCGACGCTCCAGGCGTACCGCGCGGGTTGGATCGCTTCCAACGGTACGCAAGACCCCGCTCAGGTCCAGATTCCCAACCCGCTTCCGATGATGATCGGCGCGGCCTCAGGCCCGATTGGCAACACCACCATACCTGTCATCGATAGTCAGATGCCCTACCTTGCGCTCCTCGGAGATACCATTCAGGGGAATGCGGGGTATACGAATTACAGCGGCCTGCAAGCGACCATTCGACATACTTTCTCGAGCGGGTTGACGCTGCTGGCTAACTACACGTGGTCCAAATCCACCGGCCTCACCGGTGGCCCCGGGGGAACCTCCTTCGCGGAATCGGAGATGGGAGGCAATACCGGTTACTCTGGCGGAGTTGACTACGGTAACCTAAACAACAACCGTGGCTTGCAATCGTACGATATCCCGCACCGCCTGAATGGCACGGTGGTCTATACATTGCCCTTCGGCAAGGGCCAGAAACTGGCACCCAGCAACAGCTTCGCTCGGGCCCTGACCAGCGGTTGGCAAGTTGCCCCGGTGGTGACTTTGCAAAGCGGAGAGCCCTGGGCACCCAGTTGCAGCGGCAGCGTGAACGGACGCTGTAACATTGTGCCCAACGAACCGGTGTATGTGCCGAAGAACCTTCAACGCTGGTACGACGGCGCAACGTCCGTCACGCTTTCTGATGGGCGCAGCATCACCCCACCGGCGTTTACCTACCTCCTCTATAACCCGGACCGGTACACCGCTCCGATCGTCCAGTTTCCAAATGGCACATACGCGCAGGATCAATATTGGAACGGGGATACCGCGATGTTCCAGCCGGGGTTGCGCAGCCCCTGGGTCGCCACTGTGAACCTTTCCCTCCAACGCGAAATCCCCATCCGCGAAAGGCTGCGGCTGGCGGTGAGGGCGGACGCCACCAACGCGTTCAACCGGACCAACTTCTATCCCAGTGCGGTGAATGGCGGCGGCGGTGTCGTGACCACGCCGGGCCCCTCCTTGGGCCAGAACTCGGCTATCACTACCGGCAGCTTGCAACCCCAGTTCTATGACCCTAGAATGATCACCTTCTCGGCCTATCTGAAGTTCTAACAGCGGGGTAGCGCGGAGGTGGGCGGATTTTGCCTTCCTCCGCGCTTTTAACATAGGAACATCCACCAGGATCTTAACATCCAAACATGAAACCCCATGGACGGTCGAAGAGCCGCAGACGAACGCCCAGAACGCGTACGTCTGCGCTACCCGCGGCAGCAGGCTGGAAGGCGATGGGCGGCAGCTAAGGTTAAGGTACCGTGGCTGAAACCTCGTTCGAGTCTGCGCTCCGGGTAACATCATTCAAACCTATGGCCCTCACCACGTAGTAATACGTCGCTCCTGCCGCCACATTCTCGTCCGCATAGGTGGTGCCGTCAATCGGTGCGGAGTTTATGGGTGTTGCGCTCTCCCCACCTGAGGTTGTGCCGCGGTAGACGTTATAGCCCGCTATCCCCGAGGTCGCGCTGGCGGTCCAGGTAAGAATCACGTCGTGCCTTCCCGTGCCCGAAAGCGCTACCGACTTTGGGCTGCCGCTGGCATTGTCAGTGATGGCGAGCGAGGCCGTGCGGGCCCCGCTGGCTGCGGGCGTGAACGATATCGCGATGGTGCATGTGCTCCCCGCCGCCAACGAGGAACCGCAAGTGTCATTCTTACTGAAGTCTGCGGGATCGGCCCCGGTGAAGGCGATACTCGTGATGCTCAAAGCCGCGCTGCCGGCGTTGTCCAGAGTGACAGTTTGAGGCGAACTTGTCATGTCCACGGGTTCATCCCCAAACGTTAGGCTGGAGGGTGAAACAGTGGCTGTTGTGCTGGTGCTCGCGCCGGTACCTGAGAGGCTTACAGTCTGCGGGCTGCCAGTGGCATTGTCCGAGATGGTGAGACTCCCACTTCGTGTTCCGGTCGCGGTTGGTGTAAATATTACACTGATCGTGCAATTTGCTCCTGCGGTGACACTCGTCCCGCAGTTGTTCGTCTGAGTAAAGTCACCGCTGGCGGTGATACTCGAAATCGTTAGTGCCCCGTTGCCGCTATTGGTCAGGGTGACGGTCTGCGCCGCACTGGTGGTGCCGACGGACTGGTTGCCGAATGTGAGGGTCGTGGAACTTACTGAGATCCCTGGTGTGGAAACAGAAACGAGTGCGGTGCTGCCCCCACCACCACAGGATGCGGACCATAAGGCCATTGCGATGCAGGCCGTGACGAGCGTTACCTTAAAATCGTAAGATGAAAACAAAGGAACTTCGCGAAAATCCATAACACTAATGGATAACCAGCGCAGTTTCAGTTACTTAAAAACCGCAGATCAATTGAACTGCCGAATTCGGGATTATTGCAGTCCCACGGTCGCCTTCAAGCGCTTCCGTCTTTATACGATGGTTGCTCTACAGCACGCGTGCTGCCAAATGCCGGTCGAGTTCCATCGGCCATCACTCGTTAAATCCACTTGAAGCGGGTAGTAGGTAGCGCGAGGTAGCCGTATTCTGGCTTCCTCCGCGGTTCTTAACATGGAAACATAAACCATTATATTAACATCCAAACATGAAACCCCATGGACGCACGAAGAGCCGGAGCAGGTAGCGCGGAGGTGGGCGCATTTTGCCTTCCTCCGCGGTTCCGACAAAAGAACGCGTACGTCTGATGCGCTACTCGCTGGTAAAAGGACTAATTATGATGTACTAGCCCTCTCCGAGGGGAGGGGGCTAGGATTCCTGCCATAGGGTCAACCATCGCCCGTGGTTTTGGAGTGCGGCGACTCGTCGCCGCTTTCCATCGCCGCGACTCGTCGCGGCCAGTCACCCAGCGCTGACTCATCAGCGGTAGAAAAAGCGGGAGCGAGCTCCCGCACTCCGAAATTTGCCTCCCTGCCCCCGGACAAGTCGTAGGGGCGCTTCGCGAAGCGCCCCTGCTTTCCCCGCCAAAAAAAATCCCGAGGCCGCCGGAGCGGCCTCAGGATTGGGTCCTTCACGTCTGATGCCCTTCAGCGCGTGGCTTCGGGGAGTGTCCGCAGAAGGGTATCGTCTCCCGAGGGTTGGGAGAATGCGCCAACTTTCTTCTGCTCGGCCAGCACCTCCGCAGCCCGGGAAGCCTGGCCGGTCTCGGAATAGATCCGGGCAAGTTCCGTATAGGCCTCGGCATAATCCGGCTCGAGCTCAATGACCGCGTTCAGATCGGCAATGGCCTTTTCCTTCTCACCCCGAGCTTGGAGCGATTTGGCCCGCCAATAATAACCGGCCGCATCCCTGGGGTCGCCATGCACGGCCAAGTCGAACTGCTCACCGGCCGGGGCCGCCTTCCCGCTGTCGAAAAGAGCGATCCCGAGCTGGCGATGGTAAAAGGGGTTATCGGGGGCCAAATCGACCGCTTTGGTGAAATCCATGGTGGCATCCTGATAACGCTTTTCAGTTATCTTGACCATTCCACGTACCATGTAAGCGGGCGAATACTTTGGGTCAAGTTGCAGCGCCTGTTGGCAGGCGCTTTCGGCTTGTGCAAGTTTCCCCAGAAACAAATAACTCACCCCCATCCGATAGGGTACCCAGGGTGCTCGGGGCAATATGGAACGAGCTTTCGCGAGGGTAGTGATGGCGTCTTCATAGTGGCCCTGGAAGTTTTGCAACCAGGAGTAGGCCGCCAGGCACTCCGGGTCACGGGGCGCATCGTTGAGAGCGAGTCGCAGGTCGTCTTCGGCTGATTTCAAATCACCCAGCAACGCCCGGGTCTCCCCCATCAGCACTAGCCGCTCCTTGCTTTTTCGCTCCGCCGGGGCCATACCCTGGAGAACGGCCAAGGCCTCGATGGGTTCCCCGGCCAGCAAACACGCCTTGGCGAGCAGGAGGGCGGTTTCCGGATTATTGGGCATCGACTCGTTGGCGTCTTCAAGCAGCTCCCGCGCTCTTTGCACGGCTCGATAACGGAGGCATGCCGTCGCCAGGGTCACGTCCAACGGCGCGTCATCAGGGAAGTTCTCTACGGCGTTTCTTGTGGAAGCGAGAGCCTTTGTGGAATCGCCCGCGGCAAATTGCGCATTCACCAGAAGCACCCAAAAACGCTCCTCGGGGTGCGTCTTGTCCAGCGTTTTCTCGATCACCTCGGCGGCCTCGCGGGGATGGCCTGATGACAGCAGCGCCATGCCCAAGCCATAACGGGCGGAAGAGTGCTTGGGGTCCAGATCGATGGCATGTTGGAAGGCTGCTTGGGCGGCATCCAGCCGATTGGCCTGCGTCTCCATCACGCCGAGATTGTAATAGGCGCTGGCGGTCCGATTCCCCAATTGAATGGACTTCTGGAGGTGGGCAATGGCCAGGCTGACTTGGCCGGCAGCCGCTTCCGCGGTCGCCAGGTGATTGTAATTTTCGGCGGAAGGCTCGCGCTCGATTAACAGCAGAAGGGCTTGCCGGGCGGCCGCGTAGTCCTTGGCCTGCATGGCGTGATTCGCGCGCTCGCGAAGGTCATCATTGGTTTGAGCCTGCGTCCGATATCCGGGAGAAAGAAGAATGGAAAGGGCCAGGAGAAAGAGGATGCAGGTTCCCCGGGCCGACGTCATTTCGAACCCCGTGCGCCTTTTAGGCGGAGGGCTTGTTCGCGCAGGGCATCGGGGTCGGGAATTTGCAGATGCTGAGCTTTGATCAACGCCATTTGGCCGGAAGAGTACCACCCACTGTAGTCGGCATATTGGATGAGCATCGACTTCGTCCGGTATTGCTCGTCCGACAAGTCCACCACCCGGTAATTCGCCTGGCGACGGCTGTAATCGAAATCCAACCCTGCCTCGGGGTCATGCACGCTGTAGCGAATGTTCTGGACATACTGGAGCTGGTTCGCGAAATGGTCGGGAGCCGCCACCATGGGGAAGGGTGGTGCGGAAAGACCCCAGTTGCGATCGACCTCGATTTCCAGGATGCCGGGGATTGAAACCTTGAAAAGGTGCTCATCGATAACTTGCGCGTTAAGGGGGACAACTCGCACATACGGCCCCTCCGCAGGGGGTGAAGAGAAGGCGGAGTTCAGCGCCAGTATGCCGGGGAGTGAAACCGTGAAAAGGCGCTCCTCGATAGCTTGCGCGTCAAGGGGGACAACTCGCACGGGCGGGTCCCCCGGAGAGGTTGAAGAGAAGCTGGAATTCAGCGCGATAAAGGCAGCCTGGCGTTCCGGGCTGTCGGACGAGCTAAAGTAAACGGCGGCACGCTTTTGGTAATCGATGGCGCACATTCCTCCACTGTTCACCAGGTTCATACCATCCAGATTCACGTTTCCATATTGACCTTGCTTGATCCGCAGGAAGAGTGTGGCCTCGCAATGAGCGAAGCTGGCTTTGGCATTCATACGGCAGGGACACGGAACCCGGCACGGGCAGCAGACTACTCCGTCTCCCTTGAGGCGCCAACTCGCCGCCCCGGAATGCGCGGTCCCTGCCGCTTGCCCGCCGGGTGGCTTGGCAAGTAGAGCCGTGGTCAGAATCAAGGGTAAGAGGGTGATCGCCGTCCGCGTGGATGCACTCATCATCCTTCTTGCCTGAGGCCGCCTGTGGAAGAGGTGAATTACACTGGAAAACCGGGAGCAAGGCGCGGCGCTTCAAGCGGCGCCTTCCTCCCCAAACATCTATCTTAGGTGCTGTCCTAATTCGAGATGTAGCGCCGGGCTTTAGCCCGGCAGGTGTCGACCTAAAGGTCGGCGCTACCTCAAATTTGTAGCGCCGGGCTTTAGCCCGGCACCGACTTTAGCCCGGCAGGTGCCGACCTAAAGGTCGGCGCTACGTCAAGCAGGTGCCGACCTAAAGGTCGGCGCTACCTCAAATCAGCACTCTATTTTACGATGGGCTGAACCTGGAGGCAAACTTTATTAACGTTCACCTCCAGGATTCTTCTCGTCCGCCCTGGCGGACTCCCCAGGGTCAATACACGAATTTCAGCCCCAACTGAAGTTGCCGCATGTAGTTGTAGGTGCCGGTGATCTGCCCAAAGTTCGAGGCTGAGATATCCGCTGTGGGAGCCCCGAAGTTCGGGTGATTGGTAACGTTAAAGCCTTCAAAACGAATTTGCAGGTACATTCCCTCGCGGAAATAAAACCGCTTCATGACATTCGCGTCATAGTCGCCGAACCACGGTCCGATCGCGGTATCTCGCCCCACGTTACCGTAGCAAAGACAGGTAGTATCATGGTACGCGGCGGGGTTGATCCATTCCGCAATGGTCGGATTGGGCGGCCTTAAGGGCGCCCCGGTGTAGTTGGGACGGTCGTAACCCCCTTCTGCGTTATTCACCTCGTCTGTATCCGTCAGAATGTCGTAGGGGAAGCCGGTCTGCAAGGTGAGAATTCCTCCCAGTTGCCAGCCGCCCAGAATGGCATTGGCCACGCCACCCTGATTCAAAAACGCGCGGCCCTTGCCCACCGGCAAATCATAAATCAATGACGTGACCGCCCGGTGCTCGATATGGAGATTCGATAAGCCACGATCGGCATTCGTATCGTAGGGATTCTGCGGGAAAAGGCTGTCATTCGCATGTTCCCGAACGGCACTCCCATCGTCGATGTCCCGGCTCCAAGTGTAAACCTGGTTCAGACTCAGACCATGCGAGGTCTTCTTGCTGATTCTGACCGATAAAGCGTTATAGTTTCCACTGACAAAGGGTTCATTCCCCTGGATGACCCCAAAGGTTGGGTACGGTCTCCTGGATTGTATATCGCCGGGGGCCGGGACGGGGGGATCGTTACCATCGATCAATTTCCACAGGGAGTGACTCATGTTCCCCATGTACCCTACCGTGATCATGGTGGTGGGAGTAAGCTGCCGCTGCACGTCCAACAGGTACTGGTAAAGGTAAGGAGTATGCAAGTTGGGACCCTCGGCCAGCGTGAAGGGATGCGTCACAAATTGTCCTCCGGCAGACCCTAAGGGCTGTTCGAAGCTGAGGCCGAGGGACGCTGCATTAAACGTCGTCTGGCGGCGCGCCGCCAGGTTCCGTCCTTCATCAAACATATAGTTATTCATGTCCTGCGTGAAGAAAATGCCGGCGCCTGCCCGGATAACCCAATTGGAGCTCGGGCTATAGGCAATTCCCAGGCGCGGGGCAAAATCATCCTTCCACTCGCAGTACAAGGCTTTCTGCAAGCAGGGAACATCACTGGTTCTGGCGGTGATAAGGCCCCCGCCAAATTGAAAATTCGCCGGAATGTTTTGATAGAAGGGCCCCGACCCCGCCCGAACCTCCACCGCCAGATCTGTCTCGGGCACCCCACTCATGGACCCTCCGGTCACGGGATTAACACCAATCACTGTCTGGTTGGCGGGAGGGTACCAGACATTCGAATCGTCGTTGTGCTTTTCCACATAGGGGTCAACATATTCATATCGCAACCCCATGCTGATGGTGAGTTTGGGCGTAACCTTCCAAGTGTCATCAATAAAGTAGGCTTGGGAGGTGTTGCGCAACATCGTGTGCGCCAGGCCCTGGGCGGAGCAGAGCGCCGTGTGTAAGCCCAACAGGAAGGCCGCCGAGCCAACGCCCCCATTGAAACACGGCGGACCGCTGGAGGTGGCTCCTCCAGTGCGGTAGCTAAACGCACCACGAGAGAAGTCATTGCCCGAATTTTGGAATTGGTCACGGCGAATGTCCGCGCCGATCCGGAGGGAGTGTTTCCCGTGAACTTTCGCCACGGTGTCAGCCCACTGGAAGGTGTTGTCGAAGATCAGGAAGGGGACCCCGCAGCAGTCGCCCCAGCTCGACACGTCGACGGGCCCGATGGACGGGACGCCGTAGATTGCGGGATAGGGTGGGGCGACTCCGGCAAAGCCTCCCAGCGCCCCTACCTCATTGACCCCCGTGTAGGCGTCGTGTTGCAGGACGCCGTTGACGAGCCGGTTGTAGCCAAACCGGAAATCGTTCACCAGGGTGGGACTGAAGGTTCGCACGTTCGACAGCACGAATTGATAGGCGTGGGTAGCGAGGGTATCGTTCCCTTGAACAATCGCGCTCTGGATGATTGCGCCTATCTCGCCGGTCTGGCTCCAGCGGCCAAACCAGGTGGAATTGGCGTTCTGGTTGAAGTCCCCCCGGAACGTGTATTGGTTGTTCACCTGCGAGACCGGGAAGGAGTCAAACAAATTGTTTGTTCCAAGAGGCGCCGTGGTCGTGGGCATGGGCTCGAAGGCCAGGAGCTTCGAAGCAATGGGATCAATGCGCGAGGGGATGCCTCCGCAATTGGACCCGTTGGGAATCATATTGGCCCCACCGCATTCACTGGCAAACGTCTGGACGCTCGTAACAAGACTACCGGCCGGGTAAACCGTCCCGGCGACAGTGACGGGCCCCGAATTCAGCACTCGAGTGGCGGGATCATAGAGCGTAGCGAGACCCGCCTCCGTGTAATCCCCTGTGCGCTGCGCTGGGGTCATCACCAGACCCGATTCGGTCTCTTGCTGGCTTGTCCGGAAGCCTTCGTAATCGAACATGAAGAAGAGCTTGTTCCGGCCATCGATCACGTGGGGTATGTACACCGGCCCCCCTATCACACCTCCAAACTGATTCTGGTGCAGGATGGCTCCCGGAGGGCAGGTGAAAGGGGCCGCGTAGTTGAAGCAATAGGCTTGCGCGTCCGTAGAAGTGTTGCGCACGAATTCGAAGAGGGACCCGTGGAGGTTGTTGGTGCCGGGCTTCGTGGAGACGTTGATTTGGGCGGCCCCGCGGCCAAATTCCGCCGGGAAGACCCCGGTCTGGATCTTGAACTCCTGGATGGCGTCAATGGACGGGAGGAAGGTGTAAGTCTGAAAGCTCACGTCCGTATTGCTGATGCCATCGAGAGTGTAATAGTCAAATTCCGGGCGGCCCCCCGCCACGGAGATGTCCATTTGGACGCGTTCGCCACCCATACGGCTGGTGGCTGCGCCCACGTCCGGAGAATATCCGTACATCACGTTGGCGTCGAGGGCGGTCAATTCCAAGAAATTGCGGCCGTCCAGGGGAAGCTCCACTATTCTTTCGTTTTCAATCACCGAACCTACCGTGGCGTTCTCAGTGTTAAGCGCCACCGCGGAGCCCGAAACCTCGATCACTTGCGTGACTTGCCCGACTTGCATCTTGAAGTCCACGCGCATCGCTTGCTGCACCTGCAACTCAAGACCCTTGCGCTGCTCCGTCTGGAAGCCTTTCACCTCGACGGATATGTCGTACAAGCCAGGTACCAGGGCGGGAACGTCATACACGCCCGCGTTGTCAGAATTGACGACACGCAAATTATGCGTGCCCTCGTTGGTGACACTGATCTTAGCGCTCGGAATCGCCGCCCCGGAAGTGTCGGTGATGGTCCCGGTAATTGAACCTTCCGTCTGAGCCCACAGGTTGAAACCCGTGAGCAAAACGAGACAAAAGCCCAGCAGGAGTAATCCCCTTCGCATGTCCCCTCCATTGAAAGTGGTTTTTCTTGTCCTATGCATCCTGAGTCCGCGTTGTCCTGACGTGCAAATAGCCGGTTTGAGACAGACGTGATAAGTGCTGCCCACGGAGGCTTGCACACCGTAGGGTGTTAGTGCCCAACCTATGAACTTAAATTTTGTTAAATGCGCCCTGAAAGGAAGTCATCGTGCAATTTAACGGCCAAAATGTCGTGTAACATAAGTGATTGAAAACAAGCATATTACCTTAGAAATGCGGAATCTCATTGCTATGATTTTATACGAATTATGGAAAAGCATATTCCATTATTTGAAGTGAATGGGCAGGTGCCACTAGTGCCCCATTTTGAATTGGGACGGGCCATTTTGGCCATGACCGCGCATTGGCGGGGAGTAGTGGGATATCCACCTCAAGACGGCTTTCCTGATGGCGTGGAGGCCTTAGAGGATGCAACGGGAAACGGAGCCCGGTAGTTGTAGGGTGGAAGTTTCCTCTTGAGCAGGTCGCGGAACACCGCCTCCTGCCCCCCCAGGGCGCGCTTCGGTATGATTCGGTAAGTGCGAGAAATGTAGTACAGAAGAAAGATGCGGTCTGCTTCCAAATAGCCGAGGAACTGCGTCCACAAATTGCGGGCTACCGTCGCCGCGTCCTGGAGATAGAGGCCTTCCTCGTCGGGGTAAATTCGCAAGGGTCCCCAATAATGTTTTCGCCGGGATCTCGCCATCTTCACGAGTTGGATACCTGCAACCCCGCCTATCAATCCACAGAGAGGAGCGACGTTCCGGCCTGGACCGATATATGACGAGGCCAGCGTGACTCCGTACGCCACAATACCCAATGTCGCCAGCATCCGCAATAAGCGGCGCCATCCACCGGCTCTAAAAACATTCACCCAGTAGGCATCACGAAAATCTTGTTTAGTATAGGAGAAATCAATGGGCCGGGAAGTGAAGGGCCTGTCCTTGTTGAACTTTTCCAGGATGAAAGCGCGAAACTCCGTAACCTCGCCTTCTGATCGGAAGGCTGATTTGGGGATGACCTGTCCTTCCACCTTGGTGCCCAGGACGAACAGCTTGGGATTTTCCGAGAATTGCACGAGCTCCGGCCAGGGGCGTGTCACCGTCCCGCACCGGCAGCTCACCGTGAACCCATTCTCGCCAGCCTCAAGGGTGCGCTGGTCAGGGCAATGCATTTGCTGATAGGCGATGGAGATATTCCTCAAATGTTTTTCCTTCGCCTTTCCCACAGACCGCTTATCAAGAAAATAACAGACCACTGCAACGGCCGGGCCCAGGCCGATCAGAAAAACTGCAAACGAAATCCCTGCCCCCTCCATCAAGCCGTAGATGCCGACGAGAGCCATCAAAACACAAACCACCAGAACGCCATTGAATCCCGCATTGTGGCCCGCCCGGCCGGTAAACTGGGGCTGGAGCGCACGAAAATCTTCAAGCGAAATGGCGTAGGTGATCTTCATAGCTTGACAGCAAGCAGGTAGCGTGGCCCCCCCAGCGCTCGGATCCACAGCTTTTATGGCGGCGAAGCTCCATCACATCGCGGATGCCATATTTTAACTCTGAGTCGAGACGGAGTCGCCCTTTACTTTGCGATCCGAATTACCCGTTGCATCGTGCGCTCTTGCGGATACATACTTGGCGGGACGAATGTTGTGATCATTCATTGCTAAGATTTGATACCCATCGCGGACCAACCTTATGGCACAAATCCCAAACTTGAATCGGCGTAAATTCATCCAGGGTGGATCAGCCGGCCTCGCGGCGCTGGCGGGAATGAGCGTGGGGGGCGATTCGAAGACTGCCACCGCCCAATCGGCAGCGGCCCTCGAAGAATCCGATGTGGTTTTGGAGAGGCGGAAGCGGTATCTGGAAACCTTGCAGCAAATTCTTCCCCGCACGACCACCAACGAGCTCACGGGACGCATGAGCGGAGGCGACGCCAACTGGGAGGCCTGGGTCGCGCGCACGGGGGAACTCCCGCCGGATTTTGAATCCATGCCGTCCAACAATTTCTTGCCTGACCCCCTGGTGCGGCTTGAAGGGACAACCCGTACGCCCATCACCACCATGGAACAGTGGGCCCGCGAGCGGCAGCGGATTCGCGCCGAGATGGAGCATTGGATCTATGGAAAAATGCCGCCTCCACCGGACAATCTCCGGGCGGTGGTGACGGAAACGCGGCGTGAAGGGGGTGTGACAGTCAGGGAAGTACGGTTGGAATTCGGTCCCGACCACCGCGGAATTCTGCATCTGCATTTGTTCGTCCCCGACGGCAAGGCTCCGTTTCCGGTATTCTTGACCAATCAGCCGTTGACCTCCGGTTGGGTTCAACCGGCGATTCGCCGGGGCTATATAGGGTGTATCTATGACGCCACGGACCCCATCTTCGGCGCCACGGATGACTCCGACAAATTCATCGACGTCTACCCGGACTATGACTTCGCCTGCATTGCCCGCTGGGCGTGGGCGGGGATGAGGGCAGTCGATTATTTATGCACGCTGCCGGAAGTCGATGCGAGCAAAATCGGAATTACCGGCCATTCCCGCAATGGGAAGCAGGCGGTGCTGGCGGCGGCGTTTGACGAACGCATCGGGGCCGTGGTGGGCTCGAGCGGCACCACTGGTGAGTGCCTCCCCTGGCGATACTGCACGCTGGATTATTGGGGCACGGGAAGCATTGAGTCGATCACCGGCGGCCCCCACAACACCCACTGGTTTCATCCCCGCTTGCGCTTCTTCGCGGGGAGAGAGGATAAACTTCCGGTTGAGCAGAATCAGCTTATGGCGATGATCGCCCCGCGCGGCCTGATGATGTACGCCGCTTACAGTGAGCACGAAGGCAACGACTTCGGGTACGAGCAGGCTTATCGCTCCGTGCGCAGCGTCTACCGGTTTCTGGGCCGGGAAGAAAACGTGCAGCTTCACTTGCGGTGCGGCGAGCACAACATTGTTCCCAATCGAACCGAGGAATTTGTCGACTTCTTTGATTCGGTCTTCGGGCGACGCCATTTCCCCAAGTCCGAGACCTGGATCAATGGTTACACATTCGAGGGTTGGTTGAACGACAGCGGCGAACGGGTGGACCCGCTGCAATATCCCCGCCGGACCTTGGCGGATTATTTGCCGGCGGACGCCTCTACCTGGCCGCGCCGGAGGGAAGACCTCAAAAAGGAAATCCTCTGGGCCTTGGGGGATGAACCCCCGGGACTGCCTTTTGCCGGAGTGCGCAAGTTGCCCGCGCCCGCGACGGTCTACTGGCTTAATCCCCATGATAACCCTCTCGTCCTGCTTTTCCGCCGCCCGTTGAAGCTCCCCCATACGGGATCAACCATCGTTCCTTACGGGGATGGCCTGCGGGCCGATCTCTACTATCCGCTTGGCCCCGACGGCCAAATGAAGCCCGGCCGCCTGCCCGTGGTCATTTGGCTCCATGCCTATGCGTATGCGACGGGATACTCGCGATGGGTGAACCAGGCGTTTGATTTCCTCACCGGGAAGGGTTTTGCCATCCTGGCGTTCGACCAACTGGCTTTCGGCACGCGCGGGCCGGATTTCCACGATTTCTACCGCCAGTATCCCCACTGGTCGCTGCTGGGCAGGATGGTGTGCGACACGCGGGGAGTCATCGACGCCCTCTCCACCTTGGACTGCATCGACCACGACCGGATTTATATGATCGGTTACGCGCTGGGCGGCAAGGTGGGATTGGTGACGGCCGCTCTCGACGAGCGCGTGAAAGCCGTGGCGTCGGTGTGCGGATTCGATCCCTTGCAGCATACCGCGCCGGGAGATGGCTCGGAGGGCGTCGGGCACTACTCGCACCTGCACGGATTGCTTCCCCGGCTCGGTTTCTTCGCGGGAGAGGAAGCGCGGCTGCCTTTCGATTATGATCGCGTGCTGGCGCTGGTGGCGCCGCGGCCGGCGCTGATCGTGGCTCCGACACTGGATCGATATGCCCGCGTCGAGGCCGTGCGCAGCGAGGTCGAGCATGCCCAGAAAGTTTACGAGCTTTTGGGGCGGCGCGAGGCGCTGCGCCTGGAGACCCCGCTCGATTTCAATCGCTTCATGGTGGATCGGCAGGAACAGGTCATCAACTGGATTGCCCAGCGCCCGACAAGCTGGGAATAGGCAGCGGGCAGAAAGCAGGAGTTGGCGGCTTTTCGTAGAGGCCGGTTTTAGCCGGGCATCTTTAGAGGCGCATAACGAAGAGCTAGCGGAGTACAAAACTTGGCAATATTGAAATGCGTCTCTCAAAGAAATCATGATCAAGCAATCAGGGAGGATTGCCTATGCACAGATCTCGTCGTGATTTTGTGAAAGATCTACCGGCTTTGGCGATGGCGGTGGGCCTCGCGAGCGGCCGGGATCTTTACGCCAAGCAGAAGATGCCGAAATTGCATTTCCCCACCAAGCCCCGGGATCGATTGGCCGTCACCTCTTATCCTTTTCGCGCGTTCATGGATGCTCCCGGCAACCGGGCCAGGGACGCGAGCAAACCGGGAATGACCTTGCTGGAGTTTCCGGCGCGGATGATCGAGAAATTCGGAATCCACAACATCAACCCCGTCATCGAGCACTTTGCCTCGACCGAACCCGCCTATGTCGCCTCGTTGCGGGAAGCCATCGCCAAGGCCGGGTCGCATATCGTCGATCTGGGGCTGAATGAGGGGCGGTTCTATGACCCTGACCCCGACCAACGGCAAAAGGGCATCGATTATGGCAAGAAAGGGATCGATGTGGCGTTGGCGGTGGGCTCGCCGAGCGTCCGGCAGCATGTGGGCGGCCAGCGCGGCGCCCCCCCTAACGTGGACCTGGCCGCGGAAAGCCTGGGTAAGCTGGCCGAGTATGGCGCCGAGAAAAATATTGTCGTGAACCTGGAAAACGACAGCCCCGGAGCGGAGGACCCGTTCTTTCTCGTCCAGGTCATTGAGAAAGTCAATAATCCTTATTTGCGCGGTCTGCCGGACTTCGGCAATTCCATCCGCGGGCACGATGAGGAGTACAACGAGCGGGCCCTCAAGGGAATGTTTGCGCACGCTTTTAACATGTCCCATGTCAAGGAGCATCTCCACGGCCGGGACGGCAAGGAGTACCACGTCGATCTCCCCAAAGTCTTCGCCATCGCCAAGGCGAGTGGCTATCGTGGCTACTTTTCCATGGAGTTCGATAGCGGGACAGGCGACCCGTACGAGGGCACTCAACAGTTGGTCGACATGACGCTGAAATGCCTGTCCGCCCCTGCGTGAGAGCCCTAGCGCGGCCGGGCCGCAACCAAAATCGTGCCATGGCCGTCCCGGCCATGCTCGAGCACGGGCGGGCCGCCCGTGGCACGAAATCGTCGCGCACAGCGAGAAATTCAGCCTTAATACTATGGAGGTTCCCTATGCATCCATCACGTCGTGATTTCATGAAAGAGTTGCCGGCTTTGGCGATGGCGGTGGGCCTGGCGAGCGGCCAGGATCTTTACGCCGCGCCGGACATGCCCAAGCTGCATTTCCCCACCGCCCCGCGCGATCGGTTGGCCGTCACCTCCTACCCTTTTCGCGCCTTCATCGACTCCCCCGGCAATGGCGACAGGGATAAAAGCAAACCCGGAATAACCTTGCTGGAGTTTCCCGCGCAGATGGCCGAGAAATTCGGAATCCACAATGTCAACCCCGTCATCGAACACTTTCGCTCGACCGATTCCGCCTATCTCGCGTCGTTCCGCGCAGCCCTCGTCAAGGCGGGGTCGCATATCGTGGACCTGGGCTTGAATGAGGGGCGGTTCTACGACCCTGATCCCAACCGGCGCCAGAAGGGTATCGATGATGGCAAGAAAGGGATCGATATCGCGTTGGCGCTCGGCTCGCCCAGCGTCCGCCAGCATGTCGCGGGCAGCATGCACACCAACGTTGACTTGGCCGCGCAGAGCCTCGCGAAACTGGCCGAGTATGGGGCCCAGAAAAACATTGTCGTCAACCTGGAGAACGACACCCCCGGTCCGGAGGACCCATTTTTTCTGGTGCAGGTCATTGTAAAGGTCAATAATCCCTATCTGCGCGCCCTGCCCGACTTCGGCAATTCCATCATCGGGCACGATGAGGCGTTTAACGAACGGGCGCTGAAGGGAATGTTTGCGCACGCCTTTAATATGTCCCACGTCAAAGAGGATGTCCTCGACGAGAAGGGCAAGAAATATCACGTGGATCTTCCCAATGTCTTCGCCATCGCCAAAGCAAGTGGTTACCGGGGCTACTTTTCCATGGAGTACGAAACCGAAGGGGGCGACCCGTACGCAGGAACTCAGGAGTTAGTCAACCACACCTTGAAATGCCTGTCCGCTCTCGCCTAAGGGAGGGACACGAAAGGGCACGCCGGGGCGTGGGTCAATTTGATGTAGAGGCGGCTTTACGCCGCCATGGGGCGAGGTAAACTCGCCGCTACACCGTCCAATAGACCCACGGCCGCTCGCGCCGTGCGTTCGTTGCCGCGGGAGCAAGCTTTCCCGCTCACTTACTAAGCGGCAGTATCTTGAGGCTGCGGAATTCAATTTTATTAATAAGATCCTTGTTGCACTGAAAGCCAATGACGCCGGCTCCGGTGTGGGTAGAGTCGTGGGCATCCAGGATCGTCTTGCCGTTCAAAATGGCGATAAAGTGGTCGCCTTGTACCTTAACCTCGTAGTTGTTCCACTGATCGGCAAGGATCTTGGTGGGAGTTGCCTTGGCGTGTCCCACCAGGCTTCCCGTGTTATATCCGCCGGGTTGAAAGTCCCAAATTTGCAGCTCGTAACCGGTGATGTGGGGCTGCCCTTCCTTCGATGATCGCAGAAAGACTCCGCTGTTCGCCTTTTCGCCGCTACGGAATTGCATTTTCAGATCGTAATCGGTAAATGAATCGGCCGTGCCGAGCCAACCCGGGGTGGTTCCGGGGCAGACGAACGCACCACCTTCGACCTTCCAATTGCCGCCATGATCTTCCAATCCGTCCAGGCTCTTGCCATCGAACAAAAGCCTCCAGCCCGCTTTGGCCTCGCCCTTCGTGAGGGTATTCGGCAAAACGTCTTTACCGGCAAGAGCCCCTGCCAGTCCAAGCAATACCACAGCGACAACCCATTTTCGCATTTCGGTTCTCCTCCACTAAGGATTAGCCAGGCAGCGGGCTGGCGCCTTGATGGCGCACCAACCCGCCTAGGCCGCGCCCCAAATCGGGCGCACACCCACCCCCGGGGACCTCGAATCGTCGGGGCCCGCGCCGGCACTCTACCAGGGCATGGTCCGCTTCGTGAACCGACGCCCTTTCTCAGCCGCCGCCTCGTTGCCCGCGCCAATCATCACGCCTGCCTTAATCATATCCTCAATATTATCCACATTGGCGGAATTGAGGAAGAAAAGGTGATTGGCCTTCGCCGCCGCGAATACCCGCGCTTTCGCCCGCCCCAATACCGAGTCCGGCGCGTAGGGCTCATGGAAGCCCAGATAGCCCGTCGACATCCCCATATCTCCCGGCCCCCACTCGGCGAAACCGATTCCGGGGACGGCGCAGCTTTCCTCACAATGGACTAAGGCGTACTTGTCCTCGCACTTGATCCCGAGAAGGAGTTCCCCGTCGGGATTGAGCGGCCACACGTCTGCCCTTTTTAGATACTCGGCAACAGGAAGGTCCCATATCTTGGCGGCTTTCCCCTGGCCCCCGCTGCCCCGGCGGCCTTCCGGAACCTCCGGGTCGATGCCGATTCTATTGAAGGGGTAACGCACCGACCGTACCATCGTGCGGACCGCTCCTGCCGTTCCCGCGTGGCAGAGGTGGATGCCATGCACACCGCTGTCGAGACACTGATGGAACATCCAGTAGCTTGCCTGCACCGTCGCCTCGTCCCAACCGCCCACCGGCAATTGTGGAACCACCGTGGGGGTGCGGTGGCCGCTCTTGGTGGGGCCGCCATCCACCAATCCTTTCATAAATTCCTGGAGCCCCCAAAGGTTGAGGGGCGCATGTTCCATGTCATAAATGATCATGTCGGCCCAGGTCTGGGCCAATTTCTTGCCCTCGTCATAACCACCGGTCGCCATAGTGTAGTAGATGGGCTGGCCCTGCTCCAGCAATTCGATACATTTATTGATGCGTTTCGGCTTCGCCGCCGGCGCCGCAGTGGTGGCTTGGGGATTTGCCGCCGCCGCCCTTCCCCCCCGCATCATTGCCAAGGCTCCCGCAAAAGGAGTCATCAACATGGATCTTCTATCCATAGGTCCTCCTCCTGTTCTTCTTATGCCGTTAGTTTGAAGCCCGCTAGAAGATACTTGGAGTATGGCGGTGAGTCAACAATGCGTGGCCGATGGCAAGGGGAAGAATAAGTAAATATGTATTACTTCTCAATGAAGAACACACTTACATATCACCACGGGTCCACCCTGGAGGGCGGAGCGGCGGAGCCGGAAAAGAAAATCAAAAGCCAAAATGCAAAGGGCAAAAGTGAGCGTAGCGCAGACCTCCGTTGTTGTGATCCGCGGTTCTTCTCGCCAAAAATCGAAGATCTCAACGAAGAACCGCAGACCTCGAAGGCGGGCGTCTGCATTGCAACACCGTAAATTCTTGTTTTTTTAGCAAAAATTTCCCCGCCATGTGGAGGGCCGAACAGCGTTCGGCCGGCGATGTGCCACGCGCGTCCCGCCCGTGAAGGGGCACGGCCAAGATGGCCGTGGCACATTTTCGTTGCGGCCCCGCCACACTGCGTTGCAATAGCGTAAATTCTTATTCTTTGGCAAGAATTTCCCCGCCCTGGGTAGGGCCGAACAGCGTTCGACCGGCGATGTGCCACGCGCGTCCCGCCCGTGAAGGGGCACGGCCAAGATGGCCGTGGCACATTTTGGTTGCGGCTCCGCCGCCCCGCGCTACGCTTGCTAACCGCGAGGTCGGCCCCAAAGCCCGCCCCGGCGGGCGAGATAATCCGGCCCACGGCGTAAGCCGTGGAGTAAAGCGTAAGTGGAAGCTTTCTACCAGGGCTCGGGACGCTTGGTGAAGCGTCGTCCCTTTTCGATGGTCGCGTCATCACCCATGAGGACCAACACGCCCTCCCGAATCTGATCCTCAATATTGTTCTCGTCGGCGTCATTGAGGAAGTTGAGGTGATTGGCCTTGGCAGCCGCCAATACCCGCGCCCGCGCGCGCCGCATCTCAATAGGACCGTACTCTTCCGCCAAAGGCATTCCCAGGGACATGCTCATGTCGCTGGGCCCCCACTCGGCGAAAGTAACCCCCGGTACGGCGCAGGTTTTCTCACAGTTGGTGAGGGCGTACTTATCCTCGCATTTAATGGCAATCATCAATTCTCCATCCGGATTGAGCGGCCACAAATCTGCCCTGCGAAGATACTCGCGCACCGGCATGTCCCACATCTCTGCGGCATAATCCTCGCCGCCTGCTCCGCGGCGTCCTTCCGGCAACTCCGGGTCTATGCCCATCCGATTGAAAGGGTATCGCGCGGAGCGCACCACCACGCGAACCGCTCCCGGGTCACCCGCGTGACAAATGTAGATGCCGTGCGCGCCGGTATCGAGCACCTGATGGACCATCCAGTAGTTCGCCTGCATGGTGGCCTCATCCCAGCCGCCGACGGGCAACTGGGGGACCACGGTCGGCGTAAGGTGCCCACTTTTCGTTGGTCCGCCGTCCTTCAACCCCCGCATAAACGCCTCGAGTCCCACGAGATTAAGCGGCCTGTGCTCCATGTCGTAGACGATCATGTCATACGTCGTCTGCGCCATCTTTTTTCCCTCCTCGTAGCCACCCCTTCCGATGGTGACATAGACCGGCTGGCCCTGCTCCAGAAGTTCAATACATTTGTTGATGCGTTTGGGCTTCGTCGCGGGTGCCGCCGGGGCATGGGCGGGACTCGCCGCCACGGCCGCTTTATCCCGCGCCATCAACGCCAGGCTTCCCATTAAGGGAGTCATCAAAGCAGTTCTTCTATCCATAGTCTCGTTCCTCCATTGAGTTGATTTTGCTTAAAGGCCCATCGCGAAATATATGATTTACACGTGTGAACCGATCATTCATATCGAAGCGCGGTGAGATGTCGTCCGAAGTTCGAACCGGTCTCTCGATTTAATCAGAAGGTAGAGCGAAGCTGAACAGGTCACTGCCTGAGGCAATCGAAACGTATTGGACACCATTGACTCCGTAACTCATCGGCGAGGCATGGAGGATTTGACCGGTATTAAAGTGCCACAGCGGTTTCCCTGTCCTGCCATCCACCGCCTCGAATTCACCCACATCGTCCCCAAAAAACACCAAGCCGGAGGCTGTCGTCATCGTCCCCGCCACGGAATCCCCAACCCCGGCTTGTGGGTAGCGCCACACGGGTTGGCCCGTGGTCACATCGAAGGCGAGCAAAATCTTCTGGACGGACGTTCGGGGCGGACGCTTGGTGCCGGTGTTGTAGTAAGTAGCGCCGGGCTTGTAGATTTGCTTCTCCGCGCCGGCGGTGTAAATGTCGCAACCCTCGAGGGCCATGAAATAGAACAATTTCGTCGAGGGGTTGTAAGAAGGAGAATACCAGTTGGTGGCGCCCATGAGCGCCGGGCAGACTTCCGTACCCTGCGGTTCCGGCTTCACCTCCGTGCGGATGGGCCGGCCGTGCTCATCAATCCCCTTCGCCCAATTCAGTTTCTGGGCAAAGCGCGTGGCGCCGATAAACTTGCCGGTGGTGCGGTCGAGAAGGTAGAGGAACCCGTTGCGGTTGGCTTCGACCAATAGCTTTTGAACGTGCCCATGGGCGGGCAGGTCAACAAGCACGGCAGTCTCCGCCGCGTCATAGTCGAAGAGGTCGTGCGGTGTGAATTGAAAATGCCATTTTAACTTTCCCGTGTCGGGGTCGAGGGCCAGTACGCAGTCGGTATAGAGGTCGTCACCCGGACGAGTATCGCCGACGAAATCCGGAGCGGGGTTGCCCGTTCCCCAAAAGAGGGTGTTCAACTCGGGGTCGTAAGTCCCGGGCATCCAGGTCGTTCCCCCACCCCGCAGATAAGCGTCACCAGGCCAGCTTTCCGATCCCGGTTCGCCAGGCGCAGGAATCGTCCAGTGACGCCAAACCTCTTTGCCCGTCTCGGGATCAAAAGCCGCCAAAAAGCCACGGACTCCATCGTCGCCTCCCGAGGTGCCCACCAGAACTTTGTCCTTCACGATCAGAGGGGCGCTGGTGGCTCCATAATTCTTGCGAGTGTCGGCATACCTGACGTCCCAAATCAGATGGCCGGATCGTGTGTCCAGGCACAGCAGATGGGCATTGTCGGTTTCCATAAATAGGCGTGTATGCCATACGGCCACGCCGCGATTGTGGTGTCCGGCGGCATCATCCACCAGGCCCTCCGTCACGGGACGGGTATGGCTCCAGAGCACCCGCCCGGTCCGGGCATCGAGCGCGAAGGCGTCGTTGGCGGAGGTGACGTACATTACCCCGCCAATCACCACGGGGGTGACCTGGAGCGAGTCGGAGCTGATCGAGTGGAATACCCATTGCGCGCGCAGGCGGTGAACATTGTCAGGATTGATCTGGTCAAGCGCACTAAACCGCCGGCCAGTGTAGTCTCCATTGTACGAGGGCCAATCCTGGGCAGGTGGCGCCACCAGAAGCTGCGACGGCGGGAAATCCGTGTTGACGGAGACCGGCGCGGCACCCTCCTGCGCCACCGCCAGCGCCGAACCCAGACAGGCGGCGATGATGAGAACCCCTATGCTCACGCCCTGCATCTTGATCATCTTCCTGACCTCAAGTCTCTTCCCTCGGCGCGATGGATATCGCTCTTCGTCCCGGGTCGCGTCATTTGGCATCAGGGCCGGTCGGTTTCTTCGGCGCCGGCGGCCGCACGGATGACTCTGCACGGGAGGAGCCATGCGCAGGAGCGGGCAATCCGCCGAACAGGAAACTTATCACGTCGTCCAATTCTGCCGCGCTTAACCGGGTTCGGTAATCCCCGGGCATCAGGGAGTGAGCCTCCCGATCGATTTTGGCGATTTGCGATTTCGGCAACAGATGAAATACCCCGTCCGTGTCTTGCACTTGCATTGAGAAGTTGTCTTCATTGCGCACCAGGCCGGTGACACGCTCTTGCGACTGCATCGTTACCGTCACCACGTTCTGCTCCGGCGCGATCCATTGATCGGGATTGATAATCGCCCGGCGGAGTTCGTCGAGGGAATGGGACCCGGCAAAACCCGTGAGATCCGATCCCAGGAAGCCGCCCTTGCCCTGCATCATGTGACAATCACCACAGCGGGCTTTTCCGAAGAATAATTGCCCGCCCCGAGCGGGGTTTCCTTTCTCCGGCCGAACCGTGTTCTTCCCCGTTAAGAGACGAAGGTGGGCGACGATCGCGTAAGTCTCCGGCTCAGATAGAGAGCCGAACGACGGCATCCCTTTCGCGGGAATTCCCCCGCGGATGATCTGGAAAACCGCCACATCCTCGAGTTCTCCAACGGCGCGGGGGGTGGCGATGGCATGGGCGTGCTCGCCGCCACGTCCATCCAGGCCATGGCAGGAGGCACAATGCGCCTCAAAGCTTTGCTGGCCTAATGACGCTCGTGCGGATGCCTTCTTGGCCGCGGTGTCGGGCGTGGGTTCAGGGTTTTGTTGTGCCCGATACATGCTGAGCGCAGTCGTCAACCCCCAGGCCACGAAAATGCAAAGCACACTTCCGCCACCCAGGCTTATCCTGCGGCGAGAAAACGTAATCCCTTCTTTCTGTGACGTGCCAGATGTGCTCACGTTCACGCTTCGCCTAGCTTGGATTTCCAGGTTTTGATCCCTCAACCCTGATAACGAGGGTGATTGGGCTCCAAGAGTTTACACCCAATGCCCGGCGTAAACCAGACCGCGCGAAAGGACAGCGCCAATCGACGGAAGTGTGCCAGTTGGAATCGACAAGCCAGGCGGTTCGTAAAGAAAGGGCGACGAATCGCAGGTAATCGATTTCAAAAAGAGAACCCGGAGCCCAAATCCGGAATAACCTACCACGCGGAACCGAATCGAAGCCATGAGCGCAACGGGAGAAATGTTCGCAAACTTTGACATGGTTTGAGAATATTGATACCAAAGTGTCTTGTAAGCCCGAACCCGAAAGGAAAACGACTTTATGAAACTGTACACCTATCTCAACTATGGCGGTAACTGCGAGCAGGCATTCCGTTTCTACGAACAGCACCTCGGCGGAAAAATCACGATGATGATGACCCACGGCCAACAGCCGAATCCGAGCGATGTTCCCCCCGATTGGAAAAATGCTATCCTCCACGCCCGCATGGACATCGGAGAGACGGTGCTCATGGGCGCCGACGTCCGGCCGGAACGTTTTCAGCCCATGCGTAGCGCCTATCTTTCCCTCATCGTCAACAGCATACACGAGGCGGAGCACATCTATACGCTGCTCTCCGACGGCGGTCAGATCTTCATGCCGATGCAGGAGACGTTTTTCGCCTTCCGCTTTGGGATGCTCAGGGACAGGTTCGGCACGTCCTGGATGATCCTCCACGAACGCCCGAGGCCTCAGAGCGCCTGACAGAATGGGAGGCGTGCCGGCCCGTTGCCTTCGGTCATGATCGCGGAGAATGCCTGACGCCCGGCTACCCCGAAGCTACCGCGTGTGGCAACTTGTCTCTCGGGGGATAGTAGGGGCGATTCGTTCACACACCATTGCGCTTACCGATCCCCTCGGTGATCCGTCTTGCGCAGGGATCAAACCGCCCCGCCTCCGGATAGCCCAGACCGCACTTGTAACCACCTGGAAAGCGGTATAGAGTTCAGCCTTCCAGGCGCTCATCGGACGAAGAGCGAACAGCGCGGGCTTGGTTTGCAGGTCCGCAGCCCTTGGGCGCAGTACGTGAGTAGGGCCACCCCTGGGGGCGGCCTTGGCCAGGGCAAGCCCTGGCCCTACAAAACACCACGTCAGGTGAGGAGGATTCTGAATTCCATGCGAAGACTGACCAACGGATTGACCGAGTATTTGCGCAAGACACTCCGCGTAACCGTCCTACTGATCCCCGCCGTGCTGCTCCTCGCCCCGGGACCAGGCTGGGCACAGGATTTGCGTGCAGGTTATGCTAAATTTGATATTACTCCCACGGGGCCGGTGACGATGGGCGGGTATGATTTGCGCAATGCCCCCTCGGACGGCGTTTATCCGGGCGACCATCTCTATGCGCGGGCCTTGGTTTTCGAATCCGCGGGGGTCCGCGTGGCCTTTGTGGTGGCGGATGTGATTGGGATCGAGGGGCACGACGTCTTCCGGCGCAGCATTGCGGAGGCGACAGGCATCCCGGTGTCGAACATCCTTCTGGGCGACGTTCACAACCATGCTGCTCCGGCGCCGGATGCCCAGGCCCGCACCGAATGGGATCGCGCCTTCGCCAGCGCCATCGTGAAAGCCGCGACTCAGGCGGTGGCCGCCTTGCAGCCCGTCCGCATCGCCGCCGGCACCGGTCACTCGCGGATTGCCATGAACCGGCGCCAAGTCAAGCCCGCTGACTCCGACTCCCCCTTGACCTTCGATGAGAACAACTCCAGCCAATCCTTTGGCAAGTACAAAACCGATAGCCCCGTATTAGTCCACGAGTTTGGCGGAGTCGTGCGGCTGGGAGCGAACCCCCTGGGGCCCATCGACGACGCTGTCCAGCTCGTGCGCGTGGACACCGCGGCGGGCAAACCGCTCGCCTTGATGATCCATTATCCCTGCCATGGAACGTCCCTGGGAGGGCGCAACAGCAAGGTCTCCGGCGAATGGATGGGGCGCATGCAACAATACCTGGAAAGGGAATTTCCCGGGCTGAGCACCATCTATTTGCAGGGGGCTGCGGGCGATATCAACCCACGTGTGGTCGGCGGCCTGGATGGATACCAGGACGACATCAATATCACTTGGGCGCTGGGCGAAGAGATCGGGCGTGAGGTTGCCCGCGTATATCGACAACTGACTCCCCTGCCTTACGTCAACCCGCGCGTCCAGATCGAATCGACCGTCATCCGTTGCCCCCGCAACTATAGGGAACTGTACAAGGATTTCACCAAAACCAGCGTGGACCTTCCCACCACCGCGGTGCGAATCGGCGACCTGATGTGGACGACCTTTCCGGGGGAGATGTTCAGCAACATTGGGAAGCAAGTGAAAGCCGCTTCCCCCGCCACCTACGCGCACCTGATGGGCTATACGAATGGTGATGTCGGCTATTTCCCCGAGCAGAAGGCCTACTCCGAAGGCGGTTACGAGGTTTCCGTTACCCACTTCGACCCGCAGTCGGAGCCTATCTATCTGCGGGCGATCGCGGCACTGATGCAGCGCTTTCGCTGAAGGGCGGACGTTGAATTCAGGGGTGCCGGGGTGTACATTGCCGGTGGGGCGATAACTGAAATTCTGGCGAAGACTTAATATCGCTATTGTGATCCCGAAGGGCAGGTATGGAGGGAGGTCTCGATGGCGACTTCAGGGAAAACTCTGGGTGTTTGCCTTTTGCTGGCCGCATCGGGCCTTGCGCCGATCAGTGCCGCAGAGGAGGGTGGGATGCAAACCATGCGTCCAGTCATTCGTGGACAGCACGGCGCAGTATCGTCCATGAGAGCTGAGGCGACGGAGGCGGCTCGCCGTATCCTGGATCATGGCGGCAACGCCTTTGATGCGATCGTGGCGGGCCAGGCGGCGCTGGCGGTGACGGACTTCCCCCACAACGGTGTGGGCGCCGACGCGGTCGTTCTCCTTTACCTCGCGGGTGAAAAAAAGGTGGTTTCCATCAACGCGGAGCCGCGCGCCCCGAAGCTCGCGACGATTGAATGGTACGAGAAGAATAACGGCGGCCAGATACCGGAAAGCGACGGCCTGCTTTCCGGGGGAATCCCGGGGGTCGTTGACGCCTGGTACATTCTATTGGATCGCTGGGGCACGATGAGCTTCGAGCAGGTGCTTCAGCCGGCCATCGAACTGGCCGAGGAAGGATTTCCCCTCACCGACCACCTGGCGACGATGATCGCCACGACCACGAAAATCCTCAAATATCCGACGACGACAAGAATCTATCTGCCCAACGGTCAGGCGCCCAAGGCCGGCGAGATTTTCAGGAATCCCGACCTCGCCCGCACCCTGCGCAAGTTTGTCGAAGCCGAGAGGGCCAACCAGTCGAAAGGACGGCACGCGGCCCTCCAGGCGGCGCGCGACCGCTTCTACAAAGGCGACATCGCGCGGGAGATGGCGGACTTCTCCGAAGCCACGGGCGGCCTCTTCCGTTATGACGATATCGCGGAATACACGGCGGAGGTCGAGACGCCGGTCTCCATCAACTATCATGGCTACCAGGTTTACAAGAATCCTTCCTCCAGTCAGGGACCCGCCGAACTGTTCGCACTCAATATCCTCGAAGGATATGACCTTAAGGAGCTGGGCCACAACAGCGCCGATTATATTCATATCAATGCGGAGGCCGTGAAGCTGGCCATGGCGGACCGGGAAAAATATCTGGGCGACATGGACTTCATCAAGATTCCTTACGCGGGGCTGCTGTCCAAAGACTACGCGCGCGAGCGCCGAAAGCTCATCGATCTGGCGAAAGCCTCACTCGAGCTGCGCCCGGGGTCACCGGAGAAATTCATGAGCGACACGCCTCCCTCGGACCGCCATGTGCAGGTGGTTCTTGACGGTGAGGCGGATTCTAGCGGCGACACCAGCTACATCGGGGTGGTGGACAAGGACCGCAACATGGTGAGTTTCGAGCCAAGCCTGCACAGCTACTTTGGAACCGGGGTGGTCATGGGAACGACCGGCATCATCTTCAATTGCCGCGGCGACTACTATTCCTTGGTCCGTGGTGAGGCGAATGCCCTGGAACCGGGCAAGCGTCCGCGCAGCACCCTGCAAAGCACCTTGGTGATGAAGGATGGCCAGCCTTTTGCGATCATCGGCAGTCCCGGCGGCGATGATCAGGTGATGCGCACGATGCAGACGCTGATCAATCTGGTGGATTTCGGAATGAATATTCAGCAGGCCATCGAAGCGCCACGGTGGTCAACGCACAGCTTCCCGGCCTCACCGTTCCCGCACACCATGTATCCGGGTGACCTATCGGTGGAAAGCCGGATTCCCGAGGCCACACAGCAAGCCCTTATGGCGCGCGGGCACAAGCTGCACGTGTCAGGTCCCTGGTCGTTGGGCCAGAACGCCGCGATCGTCGTGGATATGAAAACCGGCGTGCTGAGCGCCGGGGCCGATCCCCGAGTTGACGCTTACGCCTGGGCATGGTGATCCGCAAAATCAATCGCAATGACCTCATGAAGGTTGATGGCCGGGATTTCCAGATCAATGAAATCCCCGTCTTGCCGAAAGGCGATCTCTTGCATTCGAACCAGCAGGTGGACCTTCGCGATGCGGTTGCCGTTGGGAATATGGATGCGCACCTGCTGGCGGGGCACGGGAATTATCTCCCGCAGTGGTCCCTTCATCATCATGGGATTGGTCAGGTTCACAAGGTGTACGGTCATGGAGTTTTTTTGCGTCCAGATTGACAGGTCAACAACGCCGGCACCCCTAACGGAAACCGGCGCCGGCTCGTTGGTGGCCCATAGCACGGCATTGCGAAGCAATTTTCCGTGGTCCACATCCAACACCTCCCAGAAGGTACGGTCCACATCCCAAGGGAAGTACACCACCCGTCCGCGCCCGATTTGACGAAGGAATATCCCCGCCTCATTCGTCGTGGCCGGGCGCGGGAAAACCTCTTCCATGGGAAGATCCGGATAGGAGGGAACAACCCTCAGCGGAGAGTACGCGCCCGGTGCGGCAGGATTCACGATCACTCGATTCACGCCGTTGATGACGCGAGTTGCGTCTTCCATCCCGGACAACAGGGGATGGAAACGGCCCGTCGCCGGGTCCTTCTCCAAAGTCAGATAGGAGTTCAGCATCGGCCCTTCCACCCGGCCGGCAAAAGAAGCACCGAATAGGGAGGTAAGCCCGAAGTCCTCCCGGCGTACGCCCCACTCGTCATAGAGCGACGTTTCATAAGTGGCGATAACACTCCCCCCCTTGTTCACATATTCCTGAATCTGATCGCACTGTTTTGTGGATAGCGCCGCGATGTTCGGCAGGATCAGCGTGCGGAAAGGCCCCACGTGCTCGGAATCGAGCAGCTCGTCATGGACCATCTCGAAGGGAATCCGAGCTTCAACGAGCGCCTGGTAAAAGCCCAGGGCGGGATCTTCCACCTTGGCCTGTGCCTGCTCGCCTCCATAAAATGTGGCTGTCTGTTGCGAATACACCATGGCCACCCGGGCCAGTGAGGCTTGATTCCGCAGGTATCGCTCATTCCGGTAATGCCAGTTATAGAGCTCCTCAACCACGGGAAGCCAACGCCGGTCGATCGGCTTGGCATTGAACTTGGTGAACCAGGGGCGCAAACCGTGCGCCATGCCGTCGGCTACCCAGATCCGGATCTCGTCGCCATTTTGGACGGAGTCCTTCCACCGGTACTTATCGGTATTTCCGACGCTGAAGATCCCGGCAATCGCCTTTCGCCCCAAGGTGGCGCGATATTCCTTGCCATTCTTACCGTTGGCCCATGGCGGCATGAGTCCACTGCGCCCTTGCCGATCGGCGAACAATGTTGGCGCAATCTCGCCGATGGTTTTCATGTCGAGCCCGCTGAGCGCTCCGCCTCCGGCATTGGCAATAAAGCTGGCGCCCGGATTGATGTCTTTAATAACCGAATCCCAAAGGCGCCACAGTTCGAAGAGCCGCTTCTGGCGCCATAGGATGTACTGCCGTCGCGCCGGGTTCTGCGGATGGTCGGTGCGTGGCAAATCCATTCCTGAGTATGCCCGGAAGTTCTGCTGACAGTGAAGGCAGTAGCACATGCCGGAACCGGCCCAGCGATTCGAGAAGATTCCGTCGACGTGGTAGAGCTTCATGATCTCCTTGGTCACGGTGGTCATGAACTCGAAGTTGTACGGGCCGAGGGCGCAAGTAATCCAGAAGTCCGGATCCGACCGGTGCCGCTGCTTTCTGCCTTCCGCGTCAACCATGATCCAGTCTGGATGGGCGTCGTAGACATCCTGATGCGCGGCATGAGGGTCCGTCCGGCCAATCACATTCATTCCCAAATCGCGACAACCCTTGACCATATCGCCGAAAGGATCCGTATTCCCCAGCCACTTGCTTCGGTAATGAAGAGGAATTTGGGTGGGATAAAAGGCGACGCACCCTCCGGCGCTAAGGCACGCCGCGTCGGCATGAACGCGGCGGAAATAGTCCAGCCAGAATGCCGGATCGTAGTTGCCCGGATCGTCCTCCACGAAGGCAAGCTGCGCCCAGCGCATCGGGCGGTCGTACCATTCTTCGGGGTCTCGCCCGGCGACTTCCCCGGAACTACCGGGGCTGCCTGTCGCCAGCAACGTTCCGATGGCGAACGATTCGAGAAATTCGCGCCGGTTTACCATGTCCCCAGCCTCCTGATCAACATAAGAGTCGCAAAGACAGAACGATGGTGCTCAGTTCATGAAGCGTGCGCCAGCCCCGTTTCTTCGCCTTGACGGCCTTGCGCCGACGCTGATCGTCTTTCAAGCCCAGCCGCTGGCATCCGAGTGGCTCGCGCTTCACAAGATTCTCCTCCTCGAGATAGTCGATCCCGTCGTGCTGATATTGGTTCGTGCAGCAGGCAAGCGAAATCAACAGCGGGCGAAATGGATCGAGTGTCAGGCGCACGGTGTCAGCTTATCACCGCGAGCCGGACGAGTGACAGCCTCAAGCCCGTGGATGCGGGATTGTCTGACCCATGGCATTTCAGGGACATTGGTAGGGTTAGGCTAACCGCGGCGGTGGTCACTGGACCGTCATGCTCGCCGTCTCGGACTTTGCGGGGTCCGCAGCACTCACTACTTTAATGACTGCCGGGTTGGGCCTGGGGACATTGACCGGCGGCGCCTTGTAAGTACGCGTCAGACCCGTGCCGGTCAGCGTTCCCTGTGTGGAGTTCCCGTTCAGCACCCCGTTCACGTACCAGTTAAGGGCGATGTTGGTACTGTTGCTGATGGTTGCCGTGAACACTTGCGTGCCACTGAGCGCCACACTTGCACTCGCCGGGCTGAGGTTAACCGTAATGGTGTCGGTCACCGTCATGCTTGCCGTATTGGTCTTCGTGGGGTCCGCAGCGCTCACCACTTCAATGACCGCCGGGTTGGGGCTGGGGACATTGACCGGCGGCGCCTTGTAAGTGCGCGTCAGGCCCGCGCCGGTTAGCGTTCCCTGTGTGGAATTCCCGTTCAGCACCCCATTCACGTACCAGTTAAGGGCGGTGTTGGTACTGTTGCTGATGGTTGCCGTGAACACTTGCGTGCCGTTGAGCGCCACGCTTGCACTCGCAGGGGTGAGGGTAACGGCAATAGCGGCCAATCCCGTTCCTTTCAGACTCACCGTCTGCTTACTGCCCGCCACCCCCTTGTTGTTGTCGGTGATCGTCAGGGAGCCGGTGAGCGAGCCCGTTGCCGTGGGTGAAAAGGTCACGCTGATCGCGCAAGAACCGCCGGCCGCGAGACTGCTCCCGCAGGTATTGGTCTCAGCGAAGTTGGCGCTCGCGGCGATTCCGGCGATGGTGAGCGCCGCTTTGCCCGTGTTGCTCAGGGTGACCGACTGCGACGCGCTCGTTAACCCCAAATTCTCATTGCCGAACGTCAGGCTGGTCGGGGAGATGCCGGCCACGGGACTGTTCACGGTGAAGTTCACCGAATTCGATGCGCCACCTCCCGGCGCAGGATTGGTCACCACCACCGCAAAAATTCCGGCCGTGGCTTGGTCGCTGGTGCTCAGAGTGATTTTCAACTGTGTCGAGCTTACGAAGGTCGGAGTGTGGGCTATGCCGTTGTAAGTGACCTTCGAGATGGAGAGGAACTTCGTCCCATTGATGGTCAGGGTCTCGGCTGCCGCCCCCGCCGTTGCCGAGGTTGGCGAAAGGCTGGTGATGGTTGGCACGCCATTGTTCACGGTCAACGAAACCGTCTGCGTGGCTGTCGTGTAATCGGTCGTGTTGGTGGGGGTCAAGGTGACTGAGAGCGTATCGGTTCCGACGGCCGGAGTGGTTCCCGCCGCGGGATTGTAGGCAAACGTTCCGGCCACCGTGGAGCTGGCGTCAAGCTGGGTTGCGCTGAGCGCCGTTCCGTAGGTAATGGCGGCCGGCGTTGCCCAGGTGATCGTGGGCGTGGCCTTGTTCACGATCAGCGAAACTGTCTGCGTGGCTGTCGTGTAATCGGTCGTGTTGGTGGGGGTCAAGGTGACTGAGAGCGTATCGGTTCCGGCGGCCGGAGTGGTTCCGGCCGCCGGATTGTAGGCAAACGTTCCGGCCACCGTGGAGCTGGCGTCAAGCTGCGTTGCGCTGAGCGCCGTCCCATAGGTGATGGCGGCGGGGGTTGCCCAAGTGATCGTGGGCGTGGCCTTGTTCACGATCAGCGAAACTGTCTGCGTGGCTGTCGTGTAATCGGTCGTGTTGGTGGGGGTGAAGGTGACCGAGAGCGTATCGGTTCCGACGGCCGGAGTGGTTCCCGCCGCCGGATTGTAAGTAAACGTTCCGGCCACCGTGGAGCTGGCGTCAAGCTGCGTTGCGCTGAGCGCCGTTCCGTAGGTAATGGCGGCCGGCGTTGCCCAAGTAATGACCGGCGTCGCCTTGTTCACGGTGAAGTTTACGGAATTCGATGCACCACCTCCCGGCGCGGGATTGGTCACCACCACGGCATAAGTTCCTGCCGTCGCCTGGTCACTTGTGCTCAAGGGGATAGTCAACTGTGTCGAGCTCAAAAGGGTTGGCGTGTGGACCACCGAGTTGTAGGTAACCGCGGAGGTGGAAAGGAACTTCGTCCCATTAATGGTCAGGGTCTGGGCCGCCGCCCCCGCCGTGGCCGAGGCCGGTGAAAGGCTCGAGATGCCCGGCACGGGGTCGATTCCGGTCCCCTTCAAACTCGCCGTCTGCGTGCTGCCTGCCGCCAGATTGCTGTTGTCGGTGATGGTCAGGGTGCCGCTTCGCGTGCCGGTGGCCGTGGGGGCGAAAGCCACGCTAATCGTGCAGTTGGCGCCGGCGGTTACGCTGCTCCCACAGGTGTTCGTCTGGGAAAAATCCCCGGATGTCGTGATACTGGCGATGGTAAGCGCGGTATCTCCCGTGTTGCTGAGGGTCACGGGCTGAGTTGCGCTGTTCGTCCCCAAGCCCTGATTGCTGAACGTCAAGCTAGTCGCAGAGACCCCCGCCACCGGAACGGGTGGCGACTGGAGCAGGACTGAGACGTTGTTTGTCTCGTAATTGGCAGTGGCCAGATCGAGCCTGCCATCGCCATTAAAGTCCCCTACCGCAACGGCCATGGGCCCGGTCCCCGTGGACGGAGATGTGGCGGCGGGCGTGAACGTGCCATCGCCATTTCCCAGTAAGATGGTCAGGTTGTTGTTGTTTACATTCACCACCGCCAAGTCCAGTTTCCCGTCCCCATCGAAGTCACCCACGGCAATGGCGATGGGCCATACTCCCGTGGCCGGAGATGCGGCGGCGGGAGTGAAGGTGCCATCGCCGTTTCCCAGCAAGATGGTCAGGGTGCTGCTGTCATTCGCCACCGCCAGGTCCAATTTCCCATCCCCGTTGAAGTCCCCTGCGACAATTGCCATGGGAAGAACTCCCGTGGCCGGAGAGGCGGCGGCGGGCGTAAACGTACCATCGCCGTTCCCCAACAAAATCGTCACGGTATCGCTATCCCCATTCGCCACCGCCAAGTCTAACTTTCCGTCCCCGTTGAAGTCCCCCACCGCAACGGCCAGGGGGTCGGTTCCCGTGGTCGGAGACGCGGCGGGCGTGAAAGTGCCATCGCCATTTCCCAGTAAGATGGTCAAGTTGTTGCTGCCCGCATTCGCCAACGCTAAATCCAGTATCCCATCCCCGTTGAAGTCCCCCATGACAATTGAATATGGGGCGGGTCCCGTGGAGGGAGATGAACTGGCGGGCGTAAACGTGCCATCGCCGTTTCCCAGCAGGATCGTCACATTTTCTTCGCCCGCATTCAGCACCGCCAAGTCCAATTTCCCATCCCCGTTGAAGTCCCCGACGGCAATGGAGTCCGATACACCTCCCGTGTTAGGAGACGATGCGACAGGCGTGAACGTGCCGTTGCCGTTTCCCAGTAAGATGGTCAGGCTGTTGCTGCCCGCATTCGCCACCGCCAGGTCCAATTTCCCGTCCCCGGTGAAATCCCCCACGGCAATTGCTCTCGGAAAGGATCCCACCGTGATGGGCGAGCCGCTGGCGTTCGCGAAAGCGACGTTTGTGGCGGGCGGTGTCACCAGGAAAAGCACCACGTTGGAAGACAAAGTCGAGCCGGAATAGCCCACGGAGATCGAGGCTTTGCCCGCAGAGGCGATATTCGCCGCCGGCACCGTCGCCGTAAGCTTTTCACCACTTACGAAAGTCGTCGCCAGCCCCACGCCATTCCATATGACCGTGGCGCCCGAGGCGAAGCCCGTGCCATTGACGGTGAGAGTGAACCCTGGGCCGCCGGGTGTGGCACTGGTGGGCACGAGGGGTTGGTTGACGAAGGGCACGGGAATTGCGCCCGTGCCGGCCAAGCCGACCGCTTGCGGGCTACCCAGGACATTGTCCGCAATCGTCAGGACGGCGCTTCTGCTTCCCGATGCCGCCGGCGCAAACGTTACCTGAATGGCACATTTGGCGCCCACCCCGAGAATGGATCCGCAGGTGTGCGTTTGGGAGAAGTCGCCATGGTTGTTCCCCGTAATGGCGATGCTGCTGAGGGTTAGCGACACGCTACCCGTGTTGGTCAAAGTAACGGTCTCGGCGGGGCTGCTGCTCCCTGTCGCCTGATCCGGGAAGGTGAGTGAGGAGGGCGACAACGCCACGCCGACGCTCGCGCCGGTTCCGCTCAAAGCCAGCGTCTGCGGGCTGTGGGGGGCGAGGTCGGTGAAAATCAGGGAGGCGCCAAGGCTCCCGGCCGCCAAGGGCGTAAACGTCACACTGACCGAGCACGTGCCATTGGGAGTTACCGTGGCTCCCGTACAGGTGTCAGCGCTTTTGCCGAAGTCGCCCGCATTCGCGCCGCCGATCCCGACCATCGAGATGGAGAGGTTGGCGTTGCCGGTGTTAGTCACCGTCACGCTCTCGGCAGCGCTGCTGGTGTAGAGGGGCTGGGGTGAAAAGGCGAGGCTGGAAGTGGAAAAAGCCGCCGCGCTCGCTCCGAAGCTGGCCACCAGGTTCGAGACATTGACGGTCCCGATTCCCGTAGCGAAGTCCCACCCGGGGGCGGCGCCGAACGCCGGTTGATAGCCGTCACTGGTGTTAACCGCCAGGGCCGCGCACGTTCCTTCCGATCCCCCGCCTCCGCTGAGCGTACACAGGGGCATGGTGGTGTAGCCGCTGCCGGCGGAGGTCAGGCTGGTGGCAATTCCCAGCCCCTTGGCCGCGGTGCAGGTAGCGCCTGTCCCCCCGCCTCCGCTGAGTGTGCAAGTGGGGTTGGAGGTGTAGCCGCTTCCGAAGCTGGTAAGGTACACATAGCAGATCTCGTTGTTGGAACAGATATATGCGGCACAAGTCGCTCCCGTTCCTCCGCCGCCCGAGAGCGTGCAGGTGACGGGATAGTAGGTAAAACCTGAACCGCCGTTGGTAAGAGAAATCGAGGAGACGACGCCGCTCATGCTCGCGCGGCACGCCGCCCCGGATCCACCGCCCCCGCTCAGGGTGCACGTAGGAGCGCTGGTGTATCCGTATCCCAGGTTGGTAACCGACACGGAGCTCAAGGCCTGAGGGCCAGTGGAAAGCACTCCATAGGTTCCCGAAGGCGCATAGCAGTTCACTCCGATGCAAGGCACGTCGATATCGCCTCCCGTGCCCGTGCCGGTGTAGAGCAGCCGTAGCGGGGTTACATCGTAGAAAATGCAATTGGAGGCCGTGGCATTGCCCAGCGCTGAGTTGCAAGACGAGCTGCCCTCAGAACCGTACTCCGTTGCCGCCAGCGAGTAATAGGAGGGATTGGGATTACCCCACCGGCTCCCGGAAGCCTGGTTGACGAGCGACTGCACCGCCGCCATGATCGGCGCGGCAAACGACGTCCCGCCCGCCCCCGCCCATGTGTCGGGAGCACCGCTGCAACAGTACCCGTAGAGCGGGTCAGAAAAGCAGAACACGTAGTAGTGCCCCCAGACTCCGTTGGCGGAGAAAAGCGAGACGTCAGGAATGTCCCGCACGCCATCGTTCGGGTTGCCGATAAAGCCGGACTGCCACGCGGGCTTGGGAAATCCGGCGCAAGTGCCGCTCACCACGCCGGGGGTGTCCGGCGCGCCGGAGGCGCAGCCGCTGGGGCCGCCGCTACCTGAGGCGGTGGTCAAGAACATTTCCCTGCCGCACATCCCCCCCGAGCCATAGGTGGGGAGGGTTGACAGGTAGTCGCCGAGCAGCACGCTGGCGCAGGAGTCGTTCCAGGGAATCTCCGGAACATAAGAAAGGGCCGACCCGTAAGTGGAAGTATTGGCGAAGTTCCAATACGTGGCCTTGCTGCCTTGGTAAGTATCGGCAAAGTCCGTGCCACCCACCGAGACGTTGTAGGCTGTGGAGGTGAATCCACTGACGGTGACGCCGCTTACGGCGTAACTTTCGTCGGCGTCGGAACTGGCCGCGCCTTCGTCGCCCGAGGAAACAAAGATGGAGACGCCCTCCGCCACCCCCTGCTCATACAAAGAGCTGATGTAAGCGTTGTAGGAAGCGCCCTGATAGGACTCGGACTCGCCGTAGCTGATGCTGACAATAGCCGGCGGGGTGCCGCTGGCATTCAGCAGGTTCTCCAGGGCAATGAAGCCGCCGAAGTTGGTGGTGTCCGTGCACGACGCCAGCACGATGGCAGCGCTCGGCGCCGCCGCGCTCGCCCATTCCACGTCGAGCGTCGCTTCGATATCGTCAAAGTTGTGGCCGGGATCCGTGCAGTTATTCGTGGGACTGCTGGCGGGGTGGATTTGCGTCAGGGAGCCCTGAGGGTACGCGGAGGCCAGGCCAAAAGTGGAGCGGAAGGTATTCCAATCCGCCGTACTATAGACGTCGGTGTCTTCAATCAACACGATCGTCTGGCCCTGGCCGGAAATACCCGCGCGAAAGGCCGGGTTGAAGTTGTAGATCGTCGCCAGGTCCGCCGGCGCAATCAAATAGTAGCCGTCCGCGGCCGTGTAATTGGCGCGGGGATGAAGCGTCGGGTGGGGCCGGAAGTCGTTCAGGGAAACGACGCCCGCCACCGTGGAAGCCAGCCCGGCGGGAATCTGCGGGTCACTCATGTTGGCGATATGGGCGTGGCCATTTACCTGGAGGTTATGAATTTCCGTGCGCAAGGCTCGGCGGATCTGGCCCGCCGAACCGGAGAAGTCGATCACCATCTGGTTGGGATAGACCAGGTTGACCTTGAAGCCCTGCGACTCGAGCCAATCCGTCACCTTGGCGATGCTGGCCGGCGCCGCGCCGTACCGCTCCCCGAATTCCGCCGCCGTGATCCAATGGTGAAAAAGGGGCGAGGCGGGGTCGTGGATGTCTTTGATGAATTGCTGGAGTGCTTGCTCCTGCTCGGAAGACCGCTGCAACTGGAGCATCATGTGGTCGAGCATCAGGCCATCGGAAACACGCCCGCGATCGTTAATGGCTTTTGCTTCCGGGCGCGTGTTGCCCCTCAGCGTAACCCACTCGCCTTGTCCCTCGACCTCTGCGGCTTGTACTGGTTGAGGGAAACCCAATCCGGCGATGGCTAGAAATAAAAGGGCAACGCCTCCGCAGCAGAGCACCGGGTGCTTTGTTGGTGGTTGGTTGGTAAGGTTGGTGCGCACGGGCATGAGGGGCCTCCCCTGAGGTAAGGATCCGGGCACATACGCCCATCGTATATCTCAGGAGAGGCAATGTCCAATTAACTAATTCTCATATGAGGAATCGTTAAGATTAGAAATTATAAACAGTCGGAACGTCCAGGGTTAGAAACAGATTTCACCGGGGCGTATCGATCGGTTGTCCGTCGTCGAGGGTGTAGCAGACGGGGTCGGGAACAGTAATTTTCGGACTTCCCCGAAGGGGAACAAGGGTTGATAGGCGTCTATGTTGAACCTCCGCGGAGGCTAGTTTGGACAAGCTTACCCCTTGGGGTGCCCGTGGGCAGGGCAAGCCCAGCCCCTACAAGACATGTTTGGTTGCGGCTCCGCCGCGCCGCGCTACCCGGTGTCTTCCTCGTCCCTCGTCACTTGTCACTCGTCACTTGTCACTGGTCTCAGGGGAATCGGGTGATCCTGTGATCGGGTGAATGAACTGCTCGCTCGTCCCTCGTCACTTGTCACTGGTCACTGCCCTTGCGACTTCGGACCCCGGACTCTTTTTTTATCACTAGCCACTATCCACTAACCACTGTCCTTAAGACTTCGGACTGTCTTTCTCGCCACTGCCTTTTGCAGCTCCCACAAGTCCCTTCGGGGAAATCGCCGACCCGCAAGAAGCGGGATCTGCGCCAGCCCGCGACCCTGCCCAAGCGATAAACCAAGCTATCGAACCGCGCTCACTTCCCCATCCTCGACGCGACCCAGGCGAAGAGACGCTCAACCTGCTTTGCCAAGGTCGTCGCCTCCGCCGGTGAGAACATTCGTTCCTCATATTCCACTTGATTCTTTTTCCCGAGGATAATTCCCAGGCGATCGGCTTGGCGTCGAGCATCCTCATCCGGGAAAAGCTCCGCCAGGAGCCGCACGGCGTCGCCATGATCCTTGCTGGAACTACGTTTGCCGTGAAATTTAACGCAGAGGCTGTCGGCGGCCGAGATGGCGCAATGAATTCCATTCAGGGCGGCGGCATTGGGGCGGCGATCAGCCAGAGCCTGGTTCATCGAATCCCGGTACTCGCCCGCTTTTCTGAAATAATTCTCCGCCCGGGAGGAGTGAACCGCCGTGGTTTTTGTCTTCATTTCACCAGCTCTCCTATGGAGTCACCCCGGAGTACCCTGCCCTCGCTGGCAATTCTGCGGATCAGGGGATCGGCCCTGCGATAACGGGAGGCAAAAGTGGGGGCGGAGACAACGTAGGGTGAAAAGCGATTGCCCGTGCGGAGGTAGAATTCGGCCTGCGTTTCCTCGAGCTTGCGCACAACCCGGCGGCGACTGGACCGGTCTCGGGTCACAAAGCACAGGTCCACGTCGCTTGAAACCTGCTCCTCGTCCCGGGCCACGCTGCCGTAACAGATTAGGCTGCGCATGTCGCGGGGCCAGTTGAGAGAAATCTCGGCGGTCACATAGTTGAGATTGCTGGATTCTTCTTTAAAAAGGTTGCCCAGCACCCTTTCACAGAGGATGTGCCGGGTATTTAGCCGGTACAGCAGTGAGCGCCCCTTGGCCATCGAGTGGAGTAGGCCGATCTTTTCCAAACTGGAAAGAGCGCGACTCACATTGCTGTTCGCCACCCCAATATTGCGCGCAATCTCCCGGCCCGTAAAAACCATCTGCGGGTTGCGGGTTAAAAGGCGAAGAATCTTCACCCGGGTGGCGGTGCGGAAGACGTCATCAAGCGGTCGCCGGAAACGCATGTCCCGATTATAGGCCATATGTTCTGAAAATAGAACATATGTTTCGTTTTCAGAGCATGAAGGAGCTTCCGCCGGATGGTCGTCGCCGGCTGCTTGCGGTTTCGCGCAGCAGCCCGCCGTGTTTCTCGCCACTCGTCACTTGTCACTCGCCACTGCCTTTCCCATCTCCCCCAAGTCCCTTCGGGTAATCGCAGGCCCCCAGGAACGGGGTCGCGCCAGCCGCATTTCGCACCTTTATTCCAAGCTTTGAGATCGCATACATTCCATAATCCGGAACGTATGCGCCACCCGCGGTTCTTCGTCCGTCCGTGGGATTTCATGTTTGGATGTTAATATCATGGTTGATGTTCCCATGTTAAGAACCGCAGAGGAAGCCAAAATGCGGCTGCCTCTGCGCTACCCGCTTCCCCAGCCCTTTCCGCGCAGTTTATGTTCCTTCGACCGTGCGGCGGTCGCTCGAAGGGTTACGAAACGTATCCGACCAACTCATTATGGTAAACTCTCCCTAGAGAAAGTGAGGGAGGGGTTGATTCCATGATAACCCGCCTGCGTGCCGAAAATTTCAAGTCATGGAAGGACACGGGCGACCTGCGCCTGGGTCGCCTCACCGGTCTTTTTGGAACCAATAGTTCCGGGAAGACGAGCATTTTGCAAATCTTACCCTTGCTCAAGCAGACCGCCGAGTTTCCAGACCGCAACAGGGTCCTTTACACAGGAACGGATGAATCGCCGGTAACCTTGGGAACGCTTCTGGATATCATCCATGGTCACCACGCCGGAGCGGCTGTCGAGTTGTCTTTGACCTGGACTGGCGAACGATCGTTGATCGATCATCCGAACACGCTGTTTAACCCGTTGTGCCGGCCCACCGAGATTTCGTTTTCGACCTCAATCATCTGGAAGAAGGAAGGGCCGACGGTAGATTTCTTTGAGTACGCACTTGGCAAGCTTGGCCAAGAACGTGTCGGAATGCGCCGCAGCCCTGTGGCAGAGGGAATGTATGAATTAATTCATCAACGCGGCCAAGAGGAGTCAAAGGGCTTTCCAGTGGGCGCGCCGATTAAGTGTTACGGTTTCCCCCCCGACGCATTACCAGAATTCGGAGGCATCGCGTACTTGCCCGATCTTCAACTTGCCTTCGAAAACCTATTCAGGAAGGTACACTACCTCGGACCGCTGCGCTCGTACCCTTGGAGGGTCTATGAGTGGGGAGGAGAGAAGCCGCTGGACGCAGGATGGAATGGTGACCAAGCAATTCCCGCCCTTCTCGCTTCGGGAAAAGAGGTACAGATCGCGCAGTGGTTACAGAAGATGGAGCTCATACATTCGTTCACATTAGAGCCCGTAGACAAGGCGCGAACTATTTACCAATGCCGAGTTAAGACCACAGAGAGCGCAACGGAAGTGCTTCTTCCCGACGTTGGGTTTGGAGTTTCTCAAATACTCCCAGTCCTAGCCAACTGCGCGACGCTTCCAGACGACTCAACGCTGCTTCTTGAGCAGCCGGAAATCCATCTGCATCCTTTCGCTCAAGCCGCTTTGGCAGACGTCCTGATTGATGCAATTACGAACCGGAACTTGCAGATCATCGTGGAGAGCCACAGCGAACACCTATTGAGAAGAATTCAGCGACGGATTGCGGAGGAGGAGTTTCCGTCTGAAGAGGCAGCACTTTACTTTTGCCATTTCAAAGACGGCGCGTCCCAGGCTGAAGAACTGGAACTGGATTCTTACGGCTATATCAAGAACTGGCCCAAGAATTTCTTCGGAGATGAGATGGATGAAGTAGCCAAAATGACGATTGCCGCGGCAGAGCGGCGGAAAGTGGGCCGGAAATAGCCGTTGTTATTGTTGACACTAATGTGGCGTTAGCCGCGAACGGACGCGATCTATGCCCACAGGCATCCGAAGACTGTGTGATTCAGTGTGCGCAGCGTCTCCTAGGAATAATGGGAGAGGACAAGATCGTGCTCGACGATGACGACCATATTTTTGGCGAGTATCAACGATACCTTTCATGGGATGAACAGCGGGTTGGTTATGTTTTCATCAAGTGGGTTCACGACAACCGGCGCAATCCCGAAAAGCGTGATGAAGTCCACATATCCCCAAATCCGCATGACCTTGGAAACTTTATAGAGTTCCCTGCTGATCCCGACCTCGTGGCTTTCGATCCTGACGACCGGATGTTCGTTGCCGTCGCGCGGGCTCACCCAGACTCTCCACCAATTCTGAATGCCGTGGACACCGACTGGTGGCTATTTCGGGACGCCCTCGCGCGGAACGGTGTACATGTTGAGTTCTTGTGCCCACGAGATGTCAGCGAAATGGCCCGCAGACACAACGCGGACTAGTAGAGGAGGGTTCATGCCGGCACTCTGGCGGTCACGCATGTACAACGCATTCATGGTTCTGACGTGTTGGGCCTTGGCCCTGCCGAGTGTGGCGCCTGCTCAGACCGGGCCGCGCTTTTCTGTCGCTTTCAGCAAGGCTCGGGCTGAACAACCCATTGATGGCCGGCTGCTTTTAGTTCTCTCCACCGATCCTTCCGCCGAGCCGCGCCTCCAAATCGACGATTCCCCACGCACCCAAATGGTGTTTGGGATGGATGTGGACCAAATGCGCCCTGGCCAGGCGGTTATGGTCGACGAATCGGCCTTTGGGTACCCGGTCCGCAGTCTGCGCGACGTTCCGGCGGGGGAATACTACGTGCAAGTTGTCCTGCACTGTTATGAGACCTTCCACCGCGCCGACGGTCATACGGTTAAACTGCCCATGGACCGGGGCGAAGGTCAGCACTGGAACCTGGCACCCGGCAACCTCTATTCCACTCCGCGCAAGATTTCCCTGGCTTCCGGGATCATCTCGATCGATCTCGACCAGGAGATTCCACCCATCCCGCCCCCCAAGGACACCCTCTACATCCGGCACCTCAAGGTTCGAAGCGAGCTCCTGAGCAAGTTCTGGGGACGCCCCATCTACCTCAGCGCCAATGTGCTGGTGCCCGAGGGTTTTGATACGCACACTGCGGTTCATTATCCTCTCATCATCTCGGAGGACCACTTCAACGCAGATTTCGAGGGCTTTCGAACCGAACCTCCTGACCCCAACCTGAAACCCGATTACAGCGAGCGTTTCCACATTGCCGGTTACAACCGCATCCGGCAGCAGGAAGCCTACAAGCTTTACCAGCAGTGGATCTCGCCGGGGTTCCCGCGCGTCCTGATTGCGGAAATCAATCACGCGAATCCCTATTACGACGATTCCTACGCGGTGAATTCCGCCAACCTTGGTCCCTATGGCGACGCGATTGAGACCGAACTGATCCCGGCAATCGAGAAACAGTTTCGCGGGATCGGCCAGGGTTGGGCGCGGTTCGCCTTCGGAGGTTCCACCGGTGGGTGGGAAGCTTTGGCCGTCCAAACATTTTATCCCGACCACTACAACGGGGTGTTTGTGGCGTGTCCCGATCCTGTGGACTTTCGCGCTTATACCACCATCAATTTATATGAAGACAAGAACGCATTTTATCTGCGGGGAGCGCACACGGAGATCGCGCAGCCCGCTATGCGGGATTACCTGGGGCACACCTTCGCCACCGTCCAAGGCATGAATCAGTATGAACTGGCCCTGGGATCGCATGCCCGCTCAGGCGAGCAGTTTGACATTTGGCAGGCGGTCTACGGACCCGTCGGCGAGGACGGATATCCCCAGCCGATCTTCAACAAGGAAAGCGGCGTGATCGATCCCGCCGTGGCAGCATACTGGAGAGAGCACTATGATTTGAGCGCCATTTTGCAACGTGACTGGCCAACCCTCGGCCCCAAACTTCAGGGGAAACTCCACATTTACGTGGGCAGCGCGGATACGTATTTTCTTAATGACGCGGTGTATTACCTGGAGGATTTTCTCAAGACCGCGAATCCGCCCTACGACGGAGAAGTAAAGTACGGCGATCGCGCTGAACATTGCTGGAATGGCGACCCCAATCTGCCCAACTATCTCTCCCGCTTGCACTACGATACGATGTATCTCGCGAAGATCCTCGAACGCATGGAAAAAACCGCGCCGCCGGGGGCCGATCTGACATCTTGGCGATATTGAGAGCACCGCTAAGGCCTTGCGGCGGCACTCCTGGAAAGAGAGTATTGATGATTCGAATAGCCAACGGTCAAGGGTTCTGGGGCGATTCCCTTGACGCTCCGCTCCAGCAGGTCAGGCAGGGCCCCATCGACTATTTGACGCTCGACTACTTGGCGGAAGTGACGATGTCGATTTTGCAGAAGCAAATCTCGCGCGACCCGGAAGCAGGCTACGCGCACGATTTCGTGGAGATGATCGACGACCTGCTGCCGGACCTCGTGGAGAAGAAAATCCGGGTGGTCGCTAACGCCGGCGGCTTGAATCCACGGGCGTGCCGTCGCGCGGTATTGGCCGCTGCCCGGAAGCACGGAGTGGACATTATGGTCGCCACGGTCACCGGGGATGACCTTTTGTCCGAGCTCGATGCGCTGATGGCGAAGGGCATCGAATTCCGGAATATGGATACCGGCGCCCCCCTTTCCACCGTGCGTACCACCGTTCGCGGCGTAACCGCCTACCTCGGAGCATTCCCGATCGCGCGGGCGCTTGCCATGGGAGCGCAAATTGTCATCACCGGCCGGTGCGCGGATGCCGCTCTTGCCCTGGGCCCGATGATCCACGAATTCGGCTGGGGCCCGGAGGACTGGGACCTGCTGGCCGCGGGGATCGTGGGCGGACATACCATCGAATGCGGAACCCAGGTCACGGGTGGGAACTGCCAGATGGATTGGGAATCGATTCCCAACCTTGCCGGCATCGGCTATCCCCTTCTCGAAGTGCATGCGGATGGCTCATTCGTGGTCACCAAACATGAAGGTACGGGTGGGCGAGTCAACGTCGCGGGCGTGAAGGAACAACTCCTTTACGAGATTGGCGATCCCCACGCGTACATCACGCCGGACTGTGTCGCCGATTTCACCACCATCCGGATCGAACAGGTGGGCCCGGACCGCGTCCAATTGCGCGGCATCAAGGGCCGACCCGCTACGAACTTCTATAAGGTTTCCGCCAGCTACGCCGCCGGGTTTAAGGCTACCGGGTGGATGGCTTACGCGTGGCCCGATGCCTACCGGAAGGCGCAGGCCGCTGACCGCATCCTGAGGGAGCGTCTCGATCGCTTGGGACTGCACTTCGATGCCGTCTGTAGCGAGTACCTGGGCGCGTCGGCGTGTCACGGGATCGCCGCTGCCCAACCTTCTCCGCAACTGGCGGCGCAATTGCCTGAAGTGGCGCTGCGTTTCGGCGTGCGCGCCGGGGACCGGCAGGTGGTTGAGCGCTTCACCAGGGAGATTTCGCCGTTGATCTTAAACGGTCCGCCCACGGTCACAGGGTTGGGGAGCGCCCGTCCCAAGGTGGAAGAAGTGATTGCCTTCTGGCCCACCTTGATTCCCAAGAGCGCATTGACCCCGGAGGTGAGGTTATGAGCAAAACTCCCCTTATCAATCTCGCCCACGCGCGTTCCGGGGATAAAGGAAACATATGTAATATCGGCCTGATTGCACGGAAGCCGGAATACTATCCAATCCTGGTGGAGCAAGTTACCGCCGAACGCGTTAAGGAACACTTTCGGGGCATCTGCTTCGGTAAAGTGGAGCGCTTTGAACTACCCAACTTGTGCGCACTGAACTTTTTGCTCTATGACAGCCTGGACGGTGGCGGCACGCTATCGTTGCGGGCCGACCCCCAGGGAAAAACTTACAGCAGCGCCTTGCTGCGCATGGAAATCGAGGCCGGGTAGTGACTCATTTTGAGGTGCCACGGGCGTCCCGCCCGTGAACGGGCACGGCCAAGATGGCCGTGGCACATCAAAATGAGTCTTTACCCGAGGCCGATATCGCTTGATTTGGAGACTGATTCACTGATGCACGGTGACCCAACTTCCTCCGGGACTCCCTCCGCGCGGCCGGTGATGGCTCTCGAGGGAATCCGCGTCCTCGACTTCTCCCACGCCTTAGCCGGCCCCTATTGCACGATGCTCCTGGCCGACTACGGGGCGCGCGTCTACAAGCTGGAATCTCCGCAGGGAGACATGGGCCGCGGGTGGGGACCTCCCTTCGCCGGCGGCGAATCCAGCTTCTTTCTCGGGCTGAACCGCGGCAAGTTCGGGGTGACGATCGATCTGAAACAGCCGGAGGGACTCGACCTCTGCTGGCGCCTGATTGAGAAGATGGATGTGCTGATTGAGAATTTCCGCCCGGGCACCATGGATAGGCTGGGGCTGGGCTTCGAGGACGTCCACGGACGCAACGCGCGCTTAGTCTACTGTTCCATCTCCGGGTACGGCCCGGAAGGCCCCATGCGTGACGAACCGGCCATGGATCTGGTGGTGCAAGGCTCGAGCGGGCTGATCAGCATCACCGGAACCTCACAAGGCGAGCTGGTGCGGTGCGGTTACGGCGTGGCCGACGTCACGGCGGGCCAGTTCGCGGTAATCGGCATCCTCCTGGCGCTGCGGGCGAGGGAGATTACGGGCGAGGGCCAGTTGGTGGACGTTTCCATGTTGGACGGCATGATTTCGACCATGACTTCGAACTACGCGAGCTTCCTCGGATCGAATACCCTGCCCACGCCCTTGGGGACGGCGTTCCAGACGGTAGTTCCCTACCGCGTTTTCCAGACGAAGGATCGCGCCTTGGCGCTGGCCGTGGGAAGTGAGAAGCTCTGGTCGGCATTCTGCCAGGTGATCGGGCGGCCGGACTTGGAGAAACACCCGGACTATGAAACCAATGGCGCCCGCGTCACGAATCGCGAGGCCCTGGAGTCTCTTTTGGCGGAAATATTCCTGCAGCTTCCCGTGGAGCAGTGGATCGGGAAACTCCAGTCGGCCGGAATTCCCTGCTCCCTGGTTCGGAATTTCCGGGAGGTAACGGAGAATCCGCAGTGCCAGGTCCGCCAGATGTTCCCGACCCTCACGCATCCGACGGCGGGCCGGCATCAAGTAACGGGTACCCCTGTAAAGCTGTCCGCCTCACCGGGCGGGAGCGCTTTGCCCGCGCCTCTTCTGGGGCAGCACACCAGGTATGCCTTGAGGGAGTTACTGGGCATAGACGACCAAACCTTTGAGGCCCTTTCCGCTCGAGGCGTGGTGCTTGAATCGCAAAGCCTGCCCTAGCCGGTCTCCTGGATAGGAGTGAAGGTGCTTACCCACTACAGCGATCGGCAATGGAAATTCCTGCAGACCGGTTACGGGGCAATGGCGCCCGCCGGTAGTGGTGTCATTTGGAAGTGGCACAGGCGTCCCGCCCGTGAACGGTCACGGCCAAGATGGCCGTGCCACAGCAAATGACACCACTACCGCGCCCGCCCTGGCATTGGCGAGCTTATTGGTCGGCCAATTCCTCTTCCGCGGCAGACACTCCAGCCTCATGGTGAGCCACTGACTTCTCACGAAGGCTCTCCGAGACAGCAAGGGCTTGCGCGGCCAGTTCAGTCTTTCCCAATTGGCGGTAGGCCATGGACAGCAGGTAGTGCAGGTCGCCTTTATCATCCGTGGACGCAGCCTTCTCGAGCTCGGGCACGGCACTGGCGGGCTTACCGACACGCATGTAGGCTCGACCCAGGGCCGCGTGAGCCGGTAGAAAGCCGGGATCAAACCGCAACGCCCCCTGGAAATACTCGATGCTCTTGGGTATGTCACGGCTTTGGAAACACATGCGCCCCAGCAGGTAAAGACTGAGCGTGCGCGTGGGATCGAGTTGCAGTGCTCGCTCGATCTCCGCTTTACCCGCGGCCGCATTTTTATCGAGAAGGTAGGCGTTGCCGAGCTGTTCATGCAATTCGGCGGAGTCAGGATGCGCGCTAAGGGCTGTCTGGAATTCTTCAATCGCTTTTTTGTAATCGAAACGCGATTGGTAGTACTCCCCTTGAATCTGATGAACGCGCCAGGAATCCGGGGCCAGCTCCACCATGTGATTCAAGCACGCGAGGGCGAGATGCTGGTAGCACCGTATGAGCCAGTAGCGGGATGGCGCGTTGGCGGGGTCACGACTCAAGGCTTCGGCAAAAGCCGCCGCCGCTGCCGGCTCGTCGCCGAGAGCCATTTGTGCTCTGCCGAGCAGAATGTCCTGTTCTTGACTGCGCAATTTCAGTGCGAGAAGGAGCTGAGCACATTCCGCGTAGTGATGCGCAGCGCAGGCGACTCCGATGGGTTCGGCGGGGCTGCCCATTTTTTTCTGCGTCGCGCTCCAGGCATGAAGGCTGGGCATAAACCGCACCCAATGCTGTGCGGCCGGTTCGTTCTGCCCCGCCGCCAGATAGATGCTCGCGAGCAAAAATTCTCGGGCGGGGGAGTCGGGAGCCGAGGCAAGATCCCGCGCCAACGTGGCGAGTTTCAGGGGTTCAATTTTTACCCAGGGGAAATCGGTCTGGCTTTCCAGGAAGGGTGGGAATACCTCCCAGATTTTCGTCACTTTCTCGAGGGCAAGGGCCGCGGCGCCATGTCCCAGATCCGTCGCGGCCAGCCCTATGAGGGCGTCTTCACTTTTGGCGTCACGGTGCAATTCGGCGCGATACTCCGCTTCGGCGTCTTCCAGCTTGCCCTGCCGCAGGAGCATGTCACCCAGAGCCGCATGCACTCCCGGAATCTTATCATCCAGCGCCAGGGCGCGGCGGTATTGGGCGGCGGCGTCCACCCACTTTTGATCCTCGACCAGCACATCGCCGGTGAGCCTCGCCTCCCAGGGCGTGCCCGCGTACTTTCTGGAGTTTTCATCACCCAACTGCTTGGCCATCGTCATGTAATTCTGGCCAAGAACATACCAGCCTTCGATGGGGTCAGCCTGGGAGGCAAAAAGCTTCTGATAAACCTTCATCGCGTCGAGGTATTTGTCCCGATCCAAGTAGCTTGCAGCCAGCGCCTGGAGCGCTTCCTGATTCGCGGAATCCTGGCGCAAGACTTCTTCGAGTGGCGGGATGGCTTTCGCCGGAAAGCCCAACTTCCGGTAGGTCAGGCCCAGAAACAGGTTGGCGGCAACCAAGTGGGGCTGCTGTTGCCGTGCTTTCTCGAGCTCAATCGACGCTTGCTGATACTGCGCCGCCAGGAAATAGTCGAGACCCAGATTGACGCGTGCCTCGGTAAGATTCGGCCTGAGCCGCAGCACTTCCCGGTACTCCTGGATGGCACGCTCGGCCTGGCCCGCGCGCGTCGCTTCCTGGCCCGCCCTGAAATGTGCGGCAACTTCGCTGTCGATGGATTCTTCGCTGGGGTTGGATTGTCCGAAGGCGCGCTCGGTGTTTGAGGTGCAAACACCGAGGAAGGAAAAAGCCAAGGCAATGGAAAGGATTGAGCAGGTCCTCATCGGAGACCAAAAACGCGTCCAGATTCTAAAGTTCCTCGAGCGCGAGTGTCAAGGCAACGAAGAAGCCTTATTGTATCTTGACAAACGATTTGTCAGGGTGTAGAACCTTGCCATTGTTTCATTTGCGTCGTGGTTTGGGCATTTCAACAGGAGGACAGCGCATGAGGATATCTATCCCTGGATTTTTCATGGGTTCTATGTCGAAGCTGTCAATACTCGCAGGATTGGTTATAGCGTTATCAAGTCCTGCGATGGCTCAAACCTTTTACGGGTCTATTCTGGGAACCGTCACTGACTCCGCCGGCGCCGTCATACCGGGGGCCGCCACCACCTTAACCAACCAGGGTACCCATGATCGCCGGACTGTCCAGACCGACGGCACGGGTAATTACCGGTACGTCAACTTGATTCCGGGAAGCTATCGTCTGGATGTCGAGAAGGATGGCTTCAAACACCTGGATCGGCCGGACATTGTGGTGGAAGTGCAGACCGATGTCCGAATTGACGTAGTGTTAGAAGTCGGCCAGTTGGTGCAGACGATCGAAGTGAGGGCGCTAACGCCCTTGCTGCAAACGGACACCGCAGCGCTCGGCCAGGTGATTAACCACCCCGAAGAGATGCCGCTAAACGGGCGCAACGTGCTTAGTTTGGCGGCCCTGGTGCCGGGCGTGATCGCCCAGGGCCAAGCCTATGCCAACCCTACACTGACCAATAACACGGCGTGGGGGAACTACCAGATTAACGGAGGTTTGGCCAACGAGAACGCGGGGTTTATGGATGGCGCCCCCATCAACGTGAATTACATCGACATGTTCGCGCTGGTTCCAACCCAGGATGCCATTCAGGAGTTTCGAGTGCAGACCAGCGACCTGAGCGCGGAATGGGGCCGATTTTCAGGTGGCGTCATTAATCTCACCACCAAGTCAGGAAGCAATGCCTTTCACGGTGCGATTTACGAGTATGTGCGCAATACGGATCTGAACGCGAACACCTTCTTTGCCAATGAGAGTGGACTCAACGTGCCCTCCTATCAACAGAACCAGTTTGGAGGGGACATCGGCGGCCCGATCAGGAAGGATAAGGCTTTCTTCTTTGCCAGTTACGAGGGTTTCCGCCAACGGGAGGGGCAAACCACCGTGCAAACCGTACCCACCGCTGCCAACATAACAGGGGATTTCTCCGCGCCGGGTACACCCACGATCTATGATCCCACCACCACTTGTGGCGCCCCTGCCAACCCGGGGGGAGTAGCGCCCCCGGCGTGCGGCCCAGGCGTCCCTCTGTACACCCGGCAAGCGTTCACGGGTAACCTCATTCCCAATGGGAGCAATATCCCCGGGATCCCCTCGCGTCTCGATCCCACGTCCACCATCCTCGCCCATGATATATACCCCTTGCCGAACCAGTCGGGATTGATCAACAACTTTGTGAACAACTATTCCATTGGTGGAGACAACGATCAGGTTAACGGCCGGATCGATGATAACGTCAGCGACAAGCAACACATCTTTGGCCGTTACACGTATTGGACGATCGATGACCTGCCGTTCTATCCCCTGGGGCATGTGCCGGACCCCACCCAGTACAAGGCCTCAGACCTCTCGCAGCAAATCGTGCTGGCCGATACCTATTCGTTTAATCCCACGACCGTCGGTGATGTCCATGTGTCCTGGATGCGGTACGATTACAACATCCAACAGTTGACCATGGGCGTCGATCTTACCACCTATGGCTGGCCGGCCGCCCTGAACTCGATCCCCTACCGCATGGCTCCGCAGCCCTGCATCTCCGGCTTCGGCGGTGATCCCTGTTATAGCGGGATTATCATCGACCGTAACATGGACTATGACGTGGCGGCGAGTCTGACCAAGATTAAGGGAAAGCACACCCTGAAATTCGGGTTTGAGTTCCGCAAACTTGACGATTCCTACCTGCAAACGAATGACACGACCGGAAATTTCTACTTCGATAACGGTTTCACTTCGCAAAACCCCACCAACCCGTCGGGGTCGGGCTACAGTTTTGCGTCGTACATGCTCGGCAACGGCTCGAGCGGAAGCACCTGGGAAGATGCGTTCACCGGTGGGCACGAATGGTACAACGCGTTCTACGCGGAAGACACTTTCCAGGTGACGAAGCGATTGACCCTTAGCCTGGGGTTGCGTTACGACCTGCCCTTTGGGTGGGTCGAAAAGTACAATCGTATGAACGTTCTCCAGCCCAATAACGTGAACTATCTGGCGCAGCCCACGGGCCTGCCACTCCTGGGTGACGCGGCGCTGACGGCCTCCACGCTCTACCCCAACCAGCATGAATTCGCCAACCGTTGGAATCTCTTTGCCCCGCGACTGGGCTTCGCCTACCGCGCCGGCAACAGCACGGTGATTCGTGGTGGTTACGGGATCTTTCACTTGCCCGAGGATGCGGTATTTCAAAACGCACCGTTCGCCTCGGTGGTGAACAGTTACTATACCCCGTGGCTCTCCTCGGTCAACGGGAACCTGACACCTTACCTGCCGTTTAGCAACCCCTTCCCCAACGGCATCATTTATCCCCTCCAGCATAACCCTGCTGCGCTCCAGCCGTATTTGGCTGGAACCAATGTCACGGCGGTGCTCCCCAGCAATTCCTACGGGTACATGCAGCAGTGGAATCTCAGCGTCGAGCACGAGCTGGCGCCGGGAACTATGCTGGAAGTTGCGTACTCGGCGTCGCGCGGTGTTGACCTTCCCGAGGGTGAGCAGAATTATCCGCTCCCCGATAAATATCTCTCGATGGGGGAATCGCTCCTCAATCAAGTCCCCAATCCGTTCGTCGGGCTGATCAGCTCCGGACCGCTGGCGCAGCCGACGGTGGTCGCCGAACAGCTTCTGCTACCCAACCCGCAGTATACCGGGTTCGGTAATGTCGGAGGTGCGATCGGCGACTCCAACTATCAAGGGATGCACGTGAAGTTTCAAAAGCGCTTCCAGTCCGCCGGCGACATTCTCGTCTCCTACACCTGGTCCAAATGGATGACCAATACCGAAACCAACACCAGTTGGGAGGAGAGCAACTTGGGCCTTACCACGGGGGGGGTGCAGGACTTCAACAATCGACGCGCGGATTGGGCGACCTCCAGTAATGATGTACCGCACAATCTGGTGGTGAGTTACACTCTTCCCCTTCCCATCGGACGAGGAAAGCACTTCCTGGGCAGCGCCTCGGGAGCCGCTGACAAGCTCGTCTCAGGGTGGGGCGTCAACGGAATCTATACCTTGCAGAGCGGCCTCGCCTTGGTTATTACTGACGCGACAAATAACAGTTACTCCCTCAATAATGGCACGCAGAGGCCGAACATCGTGGCGGGCTGCACCCTTAACACTACCGGATCGGCCCCATCCCGGCTCGGCGAATGGTTCAACCCCAACTGCTTCACCCAACCCACGGCGTTCACTTTTGGGGACGCCCCGCGCGAACTGACCAACACGCGTGGCGGGGGAATCAACAACTCCGATTTCGCGCTGTTCAAGAACACCAATCTGACTGAGCGCATGCATCTTCAGTTCCGGGCGGAGTTCTTTAACCTCTGGAACCGGGTGCAATTCGGCGAGCCCGGGCAGGTCTTTGGTGCTCCGGGCTTTGGGGTAGTCAACTATCAGCTCAATAACCCCAGGTTGGTACAGTTAGCGCTCCGGCTGGAATTCTAGCTGGTAATGCACCCCTAGCTCTGTCCGCCGGCGGATTGGCCGCCGGCGGACAGGGTGGGGTGTCGCGAAGAGCCACGCGGCATTACCATCACCCCTTTGGCCTGCGATTGAGGGTTGGAAAAAACTGAATCAAGGAGACCATTATGGAGAACTCCCGACGAATTCGTGTCGGCGGTTACATTGTTCTCTTCCTCGCGACCTCTGCTTTGTTGTCTTTTGGGGCGCCACGCGGACCCCTACAGGTCGGCGCCACGCGGGTGGATATTACGCCGGCCGCCGACGCCGCACTCCCCATGGATGGCTACGATGGCCGCACGCAGGGATTCCAGCGGATTCATGATCACATTTACGTCCGCGCCATAGTATTTAGTGACGGAACCAACCAGGCGGCCCTACTGGCGTGGGAACTTGTCGAGGTGCCCACCCCCGTCTGGAGAGATCTGTCGAACCGGATCACCAAAGAGGTAGGCATCCCTGCGGAGAATCTTCTGCTGGCGGCTGTGCATGACCACAGCGCGCCCATGTTGGCCGCTTCCTACGCAGGAACTGGCGTAAGCCCCACGCCGCAGGCTATTGCCTATTCGGCCAAGGTGGAAGAGGCCGCCGTCGAGGCCGTGCGCCGAGCCAAGGGGAATCTTCGCCCAGCACAGTACGGCTTCGGAACCGGCAAGGCCTACGTGAACATTAACCGCCGGGAGTTGTTTCCCAAAGAAGGTTGGTGGTGGCTGGGCTACAATCCGGAGGGACCGTCGGATAAGACTGTCGCCGTTCTCAAGTTTACCGACCTCTCCGGCAAGCCTATTGCCCTCTTCATCAACTATCCCGTGCATGCGGTAGTCATGGGTCCCGAAAATCTTGCCGTTACGGGGGACTTGGCCGGGGCGACGTCACGTTACGTCGAGCAGTATTACCAGGGCAAGATCTCGACGCGCGATGACGCAGGATGGGAGTTGGGGCCCCGGCCGGAAGGGCCGGTTAGTGGCGAGGGTCCGGTCGCCGTCTGGACCAGTGGTGCGGCGGGAGATCAAAATCCCGTCTCGATGGACATGGGTGAAGACTTCACGATGGTGGAGGGTCTGGGAAGGATTCTGGGAGAAGAGTCCGTGCGGGTGGCCAACAACATTACCGTGATGTCGTCGCAAGCCAGAATCGGGGGCTCCCAACGAGTTATTACCTGTCCGGGACGAAAGGTGGAACCAGGCAAGCGCCCACGGGCAGAGTACAAGTTTGAGGACTCCGACCCGGTGCACATCCGCCTCAGCCTGCTGAGAATCAACGACGTGGCTCTGACGGGAGTATCCGGAGAAGTCTTCACGCACATCTACCAGCGCCTGAAGCGAGAGTCACCTTTGAATGACACGGTCATGGTGACCCACGCCAACGGATCCGTTGATTATATCCCCAGCGACGATTCGTTCGAACCGATCAGTTATGAAGTCACGACCTCGCATCTCAAACCGGGCTGCGCGGAACCGGGAATTGTGAACGGACTTTTGGAAATGATGGGATCGCAGTAGAGTGGGGCAATTCGAACCTTTCATCCCGGAGGAAAGAACATGCGTCTTTTAAAAGCGGGGCTGCTATTTGGTTCAGTAATACTGCTCATGGCGCCGGCGGCATGGGCGTCCGCGCTCAAAGCCGGCGTCGCCAAGGTGGATATCACTCCGCCTCCGGGATTGCCCCTTTGGGGTTACGAATTAAGAGCCGCTACAGGCACCCTCGACCCGCTCTATGCGCGGGTGGTCGTCCTGGAGGTTGGTGAGATGCGCGTGGCGCTGGTGGCCCTGGATTTAGGCCGGACTTTCGGGCGTGGCTCCATCGAGCAAATCCGCGAGGCGGCCCGGAAATCGAGCGGAATCTCCTACGTTCTGGTCTCGGCCACGCACGATCACTCGGCGCCGGCGATTCGAGACTCGTACCCGGATGGTCTGCCCGCTTGGGAAAAAGCGGCGCTGGAAAAGATCGAGAATGCGATTCAGGAGGCGCATGAACACGCCGTCGAAGTTCGCATAGGAACAGGATATGGGGATGCCTATATCGGACACAACCGGCTGCGCTTGAACTCCGATGGGACGGTGACCTGGTTCGACCACAATGAAACGCAAATCCCCACGTCGCCTGTTGATCCTACGGTCTCCATCCTGCGGCTCGATACGTTGGACGGGAAGCCGCTCGCCATCGTCGTGAATTACGCCTGCCACCCGGTGGTCTTCGGACCCGACAACCGGCAGTACTCCGCGGATTACCCCGCCGCCTTGGTCAAAACCGTAGAAGGCGCCTTCGGAGGTCAACCCCTTTGCATGTTCCTGCAAGGAGCGCCCGGTGACATCAATCCCTACTACACGGCCATCCCGCTCAAGCAGGATGCGGTAAAGCGACGCGACTGGGAAGGGACGCAACTGGGGGAGGCCGCGGCCCGAATTGCCCGGGAGATTCACACCCAAAGCCCGCCCCATCCTTCGATCGATTTTGCGGAAGACCAGCTCACTTTTCATTTCCGCTGGAATCCGGAAAAGTACAAGAAAGAATTCTTTAGGAGCTCCGAAGTGAGTGCGAACAGCGAATCCGCCTTTTACTACTACCCTCCCACGGATTCTGATCAGCAACTGCCCGTCGCGACGCTGCTCCTCGACCGGCAGATTGCTTTCATGTCGATGCCGGGAGAGCCTTTCGTGGAATTCCAAATCAATTGGCGGCAACGCTGTCCGGTGAGCGACTGCTTTTTCCTCGGATACTCAAATGGCTACTTTGGCTATCTCCCGACCATCAAGGCCGCGACCGAGGGCGGGTATGGCGCGGCGAGCCTTTCAACGGTCATTGAACCGGGAGCGGGCGAACGGATGGTGGACCATGCCGTCATTAAGGTTTATGAGATGCTTGGCCTGCTGAGCGACAGTCCGGAAAATCCCGACGAGGACTACACTCGAACCCGCCCGCGCCAGGCGGAGCCAGATCCGCACTGACCTCGGCTCGGCGCCTTGGCTAGCCTGGAGTGCTCTCCAGCCCGCGCGACTTTCATCAAGCGCTTGGAAGGGCAGGGCATCCGCCCCCCGAACCGGCGGCTCCTGTCCTCTGTTCGTCAGTGTGGGGGTTGGTGGGTCGGAGGGGAGTTTCTAATCTCCAACCAACACCAAAGTGACGGTAAATCTCAACGCTACCCGGAGATGGCATCATGTTACCAGCTTTCCAGATTGCCGGGCATTCGCCCCGGCTGAGGACTATCGTTGTCGGGCTCTTGATGGCTACGGCCTGGTCTTTGACGACCGCAGCCGCAGCGGGTTTCCGAGCCTCTGCCGTCAAGTTGGACATTACACCGGAGACAAGTCAGTGGCTTTGTGGATATGGTCCCAGGCAATCCACCGGCGTCCACGACCGTCTTTATCTTCGCGTCGTCGCGATGGAAGAAGGAAAGACACAGTTTTTCCTCATTTCAACTGACATCACCGAGATTTCGCCGGCGTTTTACGACCAGGTTATGGGGGAGCTCGAAAAGCAGACGGGAATCAAACCCCTGCAAGTTTGGTGGATCGTTACGCATACGCATTCGGCTCCGGAAGTCGGGACGCCGGGCCTGGATGGCGTGATGATGCCCGAACGCTACCTCCACGAATCCAACAAGGAGTATTCGGCCCGCGTGAAGGAGGCGGTGATCGAAGGGATCAAGCAGGCCCGCAGCAAACTCGAACCCGCTCGCCTCGGAGTAGGGTGGGGTTTCGCCCTGGCCAACATTAACCGCCGCGCGCAGGATGAGGACGGACCGGCTTTCCTGGGGCTGAACCCGGATGGCCCGGCGGACCGCCGGATTGGGCTCCTTCGTCTGGAGAAGGCGGACGGCACACTTCTCGCCTTGATCGCCAACTATGCGATGCACGGAACGGTGCTGGGGGAAGCTAACACGCTCATCAGTGGAGATGCTCCCGGAATCGTCGCGCAATACGTTGAGGAGAAACTCGGCGCTCCCATGCTCTATATTCAAGGGGCCTCCGGTAACATGGCTCCGATTTATAGCGTCTATCCGGACTTCCAAAGTGGGCACCTGAGCCAGTTTCGCGTATTGCTCGGCGACAAAATCCTGGAGGCGAATCGCCAGTTGGGTCCAACGACCTCAGACGTGAGACTTTCACTTGCCATGCAGATGGTTGAAACGCCGGAAAGGAAAGACAACTTGGGTTGGCCTCCGGAGCTCGCTGATTATCTGCGCAAAACGAGCACGGGAGCAGCGGTGGTTCGTATCCCCGTCAGGTTCCTCCAGATCAATGAAGATATCGCCATTTGGGCGGCTCCATTGGAACTGTTCTGTGAGATCGCGATGGCGATCCGGGACCAGTCGCCGTTTCCATATACTTTCTACTACGGGTACTGCAACGGATTTCTGGGTTATTTTCCGACGAAAGCAGCGTTTGCTCACGGAGGTTACGAGCCGAATCCGTATTCCTCACCCTATACTCCCCAAGGTGAGGCGGACTTGACTTCCGCAGTGGGCGCTTACTTACAAGGAAGGCCGCGGTAGGGTGATGGTTCGCCAAAACTCTGGCCGCCGCAAAAACCCATCACCTCGGGTGCTGGAACCTCCAATTCTTGACGATGCTCACGGTGGATTGCCTGGTTAGAAAACGAGGTCCCTACGGCAAAGTAAACGTCAGGATAGCACTTCCACTCGCCACCGCGACGACTTGTTTACCGTCCAAGCTGTACGTGATGGGGGCGGCATCAACCATCCCGCCCGCCTGGAAGTGCCACAACACCTTGCCGGTGCGAGCATCCAGGGCGAACACGTAACCTTCCCAGTCGCCGGTGAACACCACCCCGCCGCCGGTGGCCAAGAGCCCGGCCTTCTCTCCGTGCACCAGCTCGAACCGCCACTTGATTTCCCCGGTGGCGGGATCCAACGCCAGAACCCAGCCGCTCTCCACCACCCCTGGAACCGGAGCATCCGCGCTGGCTTGGTATATCTGGCCTTTGACATACTGTTGTTGGAACTTGTAGAACAACTCACAGGTGCCGGAAGAATTGAAATAGTAGAGACCCGTTTGTGGACTGTACGCGGTAGCTTCCCAATTGTGTCCACCGCCCGCCCCAGGGCAAACCTTATTGCCATCATCGGTAGGCTCTTGGCCGGGCACGAGGATGGGCCTGCCGTCCAGCCCGATCCCCGTCGCCCAAGTAACCTTCGTGTAAGGCTTGGCGACCAGCAGTTTACCGTTCCTGCGGTCCAGGGCGTAAAAGAACCCGTTGCGGTTGGCCTGGATCACCGCCTTCACCGGACGGCCTTGGTAGAACAAGTCCACGAGCACCGGGTCACTGATGGCATCCCAGTCATGCGTATCGTGCGGGGTGAACTGGTAGTACCACTTCAGCTTGCCGCTGTCGGCATCCAGCGCCACCAGGCTGCACGTGTACAAGTTGTCTCCGGCGCGCAGACCCCCATTATAGTCCGGTCCCGGATTTCCCGTTCCCCAGTACACAAGGTTCAGATCAGGATCGTAAGTCCCCGTCGTCCAAGGGTGGCCGCCGCCGTTTTTCCACGAGTCTCCGGCCCAGGTTTCACTGCCCGGTTCGCCCGCCGCCGGAACCACGTAAAACCTCCAGGCGCGCTTCCCGGTTTGGCTTTCATAGGCGTCAATGAATCCGCGCTGTCCGTTCTCCCCTCCGGCGATGCCCACGAGGACCAGGTTCTTCACCACCAGCGGCGCGCCCGTGGCGCTGTATCCCTGATGAATGTCCGCCAACGGAGTCTTCCAGACCACCTGCCCGGACTTGGAATCGAGCGCTACCAACTCCGCTTCCAGATTGACCTTGAAGGATAGACCGCCGAGCGCCGCGAAGCCTCGATTAGGCTGGCCACAGCACAGGGTAACGCCTTCCGGCATTGGGGAGTAATATTTCCAGATCTCCCGCCCGGTTCGCAGGTCCAGGGCAAAGGCATGGTTGGAAGGCCCGGTAAGCCACATCGTTCCGTCGTACACCAAGGGCGTGGTTTCCATTCCGCCGACGGTCGATGTCTGATAGATCCACTGGGGACGAAGTTGTGCCACATTGCCGGCATTAATCTGCTTTAAGGGGCTGTAGCGCCACCCGGCGTAGTTGCGACCATACATCAGCCACGTGGTGGGATCGTCCTGCGCCGTCAGCAGCCGCTTCTCGTTCAACCACGCGGTGGCGGTGGGCGCGGGGGATCGGACCGCGCTCTCGCGCAAGCTGCTGAGATAAGCAAGCAGATCGTTCATTTCGGCATTGGAGAACGTGCCGCCGTAATCCGGCATCAAGGAGCGACTTTCGTGGTTGACGGAAATCAGGGCACTGCGCGGGAAGGAGTATGCCTTTTGGGAGAGATCCATCAACTCGACGGAGAAGTTGTCCAACTTTTTCGCCACGCCCACAATCTTGCGTCCGTCGCGCGTCTCGACCGTGACCGTCTCGTACCCGGGGCTGATGTCGGCATCGGGAGAGAGGATGGATTCTCGCAAGTAAGCGAGACCCCGCTGCCGCCCAACCTTGGTCAAGTCTGGTCCGAGACTTCCGCCCCGATTGCCCACCACATGACACTGGCCGCATCCCCCTCTTTCCCAAAACAGCTTTTCGCCCGCCGCGCGGTCGCCGGGCGCGGGGCCAACATCCCGCTGCGTCGTCGAACAGATGAACGAAATCACCAGCCAGATGCTCGCGGGATCGAGGTCGGCAGCAGCGGGCGGCATGTCCGTTCCGGGAACGCCGCGCGAGATGACGCGGAAGAGATCGGTGTCTTGATCGCCGTTGTTATAGGTCCCGCGCGTAAGGTCGGGTCCACGTCCACCCTGCGCGCGGATACCATGACAGGGGGCACACCAGACCCGGAAGATTGCCTGTCCGAGTTCAATTTGCTTGGGATCTTTTGTAACCTGGGCCGCGCTGAGCGTGGAGGCCATGAGGAGCAGCGCCCCTGCCCGGCTCATCTTTGACGGACTCCACAGCCGCCCCCACCCTTTTCCAATCACGAAGCACCTCCCTCGGGAGTGAGTCCCATCACCCAGCCTGCTTGGAGGCTGGCAATAGCCTCAGGATTGAAGCACGTCCAAAGCAACTGTAACCCAACTTAATCTGGCTAACCACGGTCAATCTTCATCGCCTTGTGAGAACTCGGGACCCGACGCTGTGATTAGACCAAGCTGGAATACTGCTCCCGAAATGCCGACCATGTCCATACGGCAGTTGATAGTCGTAACTGAGTGCGCTGGCTTGAGTACGGTTCAGGTCGCAAACTCCTTTGTAACTCGCAAGTTGTCGAACCCGTCCGCGGTGACGAGTCCGGCTGAAACCAACTCCCACAACGCCGTCTCTATTTCGGACTTGAGCCGCCCGCTTCCCCGTGCGATATCGGCGAAAAACGATGCTCCCCTGGAGCGCAGATACGCCT
>Ga0326727_10001986_pt1 | contig 72523 bp, 83 predicted proteins | sample MB2enrmetagenome_FD_207643 | JGI IMG/M metagenome (GOLD analysis project Ga0326727, IMG submission 207643) | Lab enriched peat soil microbial communities from McLean, Ithaca, NY, United States - MB29MY | ecosystem: Environmental > Terrestrial > Soil > Wetlands > Peat | place: USA: New York... | reverse complement strand
CGACAACTTCGCTGTTGGCGACAAGATGCTTCACATGAACAGCGTTGGAAGAGATATCGACGCCGCCGCCTTCCAGAGCGCCGGCGACGTGAAGAAGCTGCTGCTGGTGAACAAGCGCAACCGCAACCTCACTCTGCAACTGCCGCCGGAGTTTTCTCACAGCAGCGTCACCATAGTCGATATCAGCGCAGGCGTCACCCGTCCGGCAGCTCGAGCGTGGAACGGCACGACGATGACACTGCCACCTTTCGCCGTCACTGTCGTCGTGGCGGAAAAATGACACCACAACGCGTCGCACTGCGCCGTAAAAGGAATTGACTGTAGAGCCTCCAGAATCGGACAAGAAAGATCAAGAAGGAACTAAATGAGAATGAATTCCTGATACATTGAACTCGTGATTGCATTGGAACGAGAGAATCTGTGGTTCACATTGTCTCGCCCAATGAACGGAAAGCTTGGTACGTTCGATGGATGTGGGTGAAACAAAGAAACTGGAAGGAATTTTCACGCCGCTTCTGGTGCCTCTGGACGAGCGCGACCGGGTGAATGAAGCGGAATTTCGTCGCTTCGTTTCGTGGTTGATCGAGCGCGGTGTGCACGGCGTGTACCCGAATGGCTCAACGGGCGAGTTCACGCGGTTCACGGCAGAAGAGCGGCGCCGGATTGTCCAGGTAGTAGCGGAAGAGTGCGGTGGGCGGGTGCCAATTCTGGCTGGCGCAGCAGAAGCGAATGTGAGGGAGACGCTAGCTGCGTGTGAAGCCTACTCGCAGATGGGCGCAAGGGCGGTGGCCATTGTGGCGCCGTTTTACTACAAGCTGACTCCCGAATCGGTGTACGCGTATTTTGCTGAAATCGCACGCAACTCTCCGATCGATATCACTCTGTATAACATTCCCATGTTCGCCAGTCCTATTGACGTGCCCACGATCCAGCGCTTGGCCTGCGAATTTCCCAGGGTGGTTGGCATCAAGGATTCTTCGGGCGATCTTGGTTTCATGATGCGCATGATTGCGGCGGTGCGCCCGCATCGACCGGATTTCAGTTTCCTCACGGGATGGGAAGCGGTGCTGGTTCCCATGCTGATGATCGGCTGCGATGGTGGCACGCACGCATCGAGCAACGTGGTGCCGGAGATCACGCGCCGTATGTATGATCTGTTTCGCTCAGGAAACCATGCCGCGGCCATGCGGTGGCAGTTCAGGATCCTGGAGCTGTTCGACGCTATGCTCAGTCCATGGGAGTTCCCGGATGGGTTCCGGGCGGCCGCCGAGTTGCGCGGATTCCAATTCGGCCGGGGACGGCAGCCCCAAACGAGCGCACAGCGAGCCGATCATGCTCTTCTCAGTAACACTCTGCAATGCCTTCTGGCGGATTTCGAACTGGTGGAGAGGCCGGCAGGCGGCTGCGCGTTGCGGGCAGACGGCAATGTACACGATATGGTGAAGCAGGTGGCGACGCAGGTTCTACAGGAACTTAAGAAAAGGGGCGCATTCTGATGGATGTGCTTGCCCTGATCGAAATTGGCGGTTGGTCACCGGCGATGGTTGTTCTGGACACGATGGAGAAACATGGCAACGTGCGCTTGCTCCAGACCGAATTGAACGACGCTCCCGGCGTGTGCATGAAACTATACGGAGCCATCGCAGATATTGAGGCCGCCGCACAAGCCGCCGAAGAGACGGCCCGGGCCATGCAGGCTCCGGCCATTGTTCATGTGATCGAGAAGCCTGCGGAACATTCGCGCGCCGCCTACGAAGCAGAACCGGATTTCAACCCCCTCATCGAACAGGCATCAGTGAAAAGACCGGAGAGAATTATGAGCGACCAAGCCAACTTTGCCGTAGGCCTTATCGAAACGCAGGGCTTTACCGGCGTATTTGAGGCCATTGATACCGCACTCAAGACCGCGTCCGTGGAGGTTCTGGCGCGGGAGAAACTCGGTGGCGGGTATATCACGGTTGTCATTAAAGGCGACGTTGCCAGCGTGCGCGCGGCAGTGGAGGCGGGAAAGGCAAAAGTGGAAGGTCTCGGCCGCCTAGTGGCTGCTCACGTTATTCCCAACCCAAGTACTGGCGTTCTTTCGCTGTTACCCAAGTAGTTGCCGCGAAATTGCAGATTTGACATGATCCGCGCGGGAATTGGTAACCGCAGCTCAAGGTCTGCCTCTGGCGATCAGCCGAGAAGCTCCCGCTATCGCTGGAAGAGAAAAACGGGGCAGGTCATTGTTCTGTAAGGGAAGGTATAGGTTTTGAAACGGCCAAATTGATGAGATCCAGTCGTTTGTTTTGTGTAGTTTGTGGAGGCGATTTTCGGAGACCTTTTGAAACGGCGCGAGCAAGCGAACCCAAGAGCCACGTTTCTGAGAGGATGGTCGTCCGCTGATGTAACCATGGGCGACTTTCCACTTAGACGAAAGTCGCTTTCCGGACAAGTGGTCCTTGGCTCGACTGCTGCTCAAAGCACGTTTCGAGCCGGTCCTCCATGAATGAATCCCGAAAGGCCCTTGGCACCGGCGATCCGCCAGTCACTGTCAACCCCCGCCAGGTGGCCACCTTCCGAGCCTCCGGCGCCTCGTGGAAGGTCATCTCCCGGGAACTGGGCATTGGCGTCGGCACCGCCTTCCGGGCGCTCCAGTCCCCTTCCAAAAACCCTACGGAATCCGCCCTCGCAAGTGCCTGATTCTGCGGCACCGAAATCGGCCGGTTTCACCCTTCCAGAAACAGGTGTTATTGGAAGGGCGACCAAGCTTGGCTAGGCCGGGGCAATGGAGTGCCAACCACCAGTTCTATCCCATGTGGAATCGAATCCTGCCGTCTTAAGGGGGACGACTACAAAGTAATTGCCGGGTGGGCGACACTTACGGGTTGGCGACTGGTTGGCGACGACACACGCACAACCTCAACGCTACTTCTGTGGCGTTTCACGATACCGACTAGATTCTGCGCGTTGTGCGGAAAAGGAAAGTGGGCTATGGAATCAGCTGCCCGTCCTCTTCGCCTATGATGCTTCTTATGAAGCTCTCGGTCGCAATGAACTCATCAGGGCTCAATGTGTAAAGTGGACTGTATCCGTGCTCCTTCGTTCTTGTACGCGGATTATCCTCAACGTCCATTGGGGTAGGGTACGCTCCGGCTCTGGCCTTGGACCGAATGTGAAAAGATGGCGAGCCAAGCGCTCCCGGGTATATTCTCTCGTCGCCGGAAAGGCAAAATGGAAATCCCAGCGGTATGAGTGTCTGGAGGATTCAAATGAACAGAACTACGAAGAAACAACTGCGAGAAGCAATGGCTGCCTTGCTTACAGCGAAGAATCCCTTTATTGCGACTGAGGCAGCGAGAATCCTCTGCGCCGTGGAAGGCATTCGGGTAAGCGAAGGCGCCACTGCGATGCCCACACCGTCAAAGGTTGCTGCCAAACGGGAAGTTGCTCGCCAACATGTTTATGAGAATTTGCAGCGCAAGGCCGAAAAGAAACGCCTAGCCAAGAGACGGCAATACGTCGGACGAAAGAGTGCAGCATTGAAGCAAGACCAGCAATCCGACCCACGAGACAGCAAATAAGTAAGAAGACAATTGAGGAACTTGAGGCCGAGCTTCTTCGCTGCGGCAATGACAGCCAAAAGTCCCAATCTTCTTCTCGCAAAGTTCTCAAGGCAAATCGGCCCAATTTCCTGGGTTGGCTCTGATGGGCACCCACGATTCTGCGGTAGAGTATTGAGCTGCTTCTGGCACGTTGCCCGCAGTACCCCGTATGTTCAAGGCGCGCCCACACCTAAATAGATGAGAATGATTAAATAGATGAGAATGATTTGGATTGTGAAATCATTGTGTTCAGCATGGAGGTATCAGCTATGTGGCTCATCACACCCATCGGCTTCTTCAGCGTCGTCCAGAAGCATGACGACGAAGCGTCCGGAACGCTCACGGTTCGCGCCAGGGTGCGGGGCGACTTGGAAGCGCTCCAGGAGAAGTACCTCCCATCCCTTGGCCCGATTCGAGAAAATGTGGAGACGGACTACAGCTATCTAGCAACCGCGCCAAGCGCAGAAGTTTCGTCGGCGATGGCGCGAATGGTCGCCGACGTGAATTACAGCAACTTCAAACACGAAGTCGCCAAGAGGCAGGGTCAGAAGCGCTCACTCCTTTACCACGAAGTCTGGGACGTGCTCTACAGACTCCAGACCGACCCGGCGTTTGCCCACGACTAGCTAGCGACACTCTAACGCGGTGGCCTCCCTTTTACTTCCCACTTGACTCGGTCGTCCGATATGCCTCGCGGCCAGCCTCGACCGCTGCGGCTACCCGGTTTGATTGGTCACCCACCAGGGTCCTGCCACGCTCCAGGTACTCACTTACCTGCGCCTTGCCCTTGTCCACCAGCGTGCCCACCTGCTCGACAGCCTGCTTTGTACGAGTTCGCAGGTACTCCGTTCCCTCGCGAGCGCCATGAGCAATGTCATCTCTGGTTTCGCGACCACTCTTGGGGGCACAAAGAATCCCTACCAGTGCACCGACGCCGAGTCCCACCAGCAACCATGCTATGCTCTGGACCTTGCTATCCTCAGCCATAACGAAGCATCTCCTTTCGTTCAGTTCCTAGTAAACCCAAACGTGCCAGATTCCACGATGCGCCGCAAATTGCCAGCCTTTTGTGCGGCCAATTCAGCGGTCCGGCGAATGCTCTCGCCGGGAAGAATCCGCGTCCAAATCCCATCGCATTGAACGCAGCTTCAGACGCAGTCATTGCAAAGCCGGCCCTAATCCTGCTGCGCACCCTTTTCAGCGGCGTACAAATATGCCCACGACAGTTACGGCTGGCCTGTGACGCTGATCGAGGCAGAACTCCCGGATCGCTCTGGATGCCAATGGCTCATTTGAGGCCTAAATCACCAAATGCTCAAGCTCCTGCACCGAGGGTCTTCCACCTCAATCGCCACGATCTTGCACCGAGGATCATCCATCTCGATGGCTACGCCCTGGAGCAGGCCCTTGCACCGGGGGTCTTCCATCTCAATTACCACGCCTCTGAGCATGCCCCGGCAACGAGGGTCTTCCATCTCAATCGCCGCGATCCTGCACCGAGGATCTTCCATCTCAATCACCACACCATCAGGCAGGTTCTTGCGCCCGACGGCTTTGTCAGCGGGCTGAAATCACGTTGGCGCGTTCTGCAGGACGCGGACTTCCCCGCATTCGCCGATCAGGCGGTACCTCTGCGCTGGAAACAATAGGCGGCTTCTCGGAGTTGCGCTCGGGCAATTGATCGAGCAGGACCACATTGAGCAGCGACTTGTGCACCTGGATGCGGCCGTCGTAGTCGATAAAGCCAAGCTTGCGAAAACGATTCATGAAGAAACTGACGCGGGACCGCGTGGTGCCGATCATCTCCGCCAGGGTTTCCTGCGTAATGGGAGGGATGAAAGTTTCCCGTTCTCCCGGCTTGCCAAACTCCGCCATCAACAGGAGAATCCGCGCCAGGCGCTTTTCGCTGGAGTTGAATAGCTGATCGACAAGGTCTGCCTGGGTCCTCATACTGCGAGCCAGCAGGAATTTCAGGAACATGTCCGAGAAGGTATGCTCCTGATGCATCACGCGGATCATCTCATCCCTTCCAATCCTAAGCGCCATGCACGTGTCTATCGCGGTGGCCGTGGCCAGGCGCAGACCAGGCACCGCCGCAAGCGACTCTTCTCCAACGAAATCGCCGGCGGAGAGAAGCGTGATGGTGGCCTCTTTGCCTTCGTGCGAAACCACAGTGAGTTTCGCCCGGCCGCTCTGAAGATAAAAGACGGAGTCTGCCGGATCTCCCTGGGCAAAAAAGGTCTGGTCCGGCTTCACGTCGATGATTCTTCGACCAAGGCCGGCGTGCGCAAGAAAAGCGGCAGGGTCAAATGTGGAGTTGTTCTTGCCAGCCATCAACATGGAACCTCCTTCCCGGCTGCTTGAAGGAGCAACGTAGACTGCGGTGGGCGGATCGAAGACCACGGAGGGAGTGCTTCGAGCGAATAGAAGCAGAGCATTCCGCGCAGCCGGACCGGCGACGCAGGCCCGAGTTGCTTCCTTGGGAGTGGCCGCAACTTTGGGGACAGACTTCCTGAACTTGAGCCCCACTACACTTATTATCGCCCTGGCTCAAAACCGTGTCTATTCCGAAAACGCCAGAACACATACTACGAGCCTTAGCCAAAGCAAAACCAGGACCTAGCCCAACATAGGTGGAGGCTGAAGCCCTTGGCCGTAGAGTACGCTTTCGGGAAGTATTGTCCAGCATCCTACCCCCTCCGGACGTGCAATCAATTGCACTGCGTGTCGGCGAACTGAAACCTCAGACGAGCAGGATCGGCGTGATTGAAAGCATAGGGCGCATAAAACATTAGCGGCTTTCACTCATAAATCAACGAGATATTCCTTGACAGTGGCAAGTGCCCGCAACTACTGTTAGCAATTAGAAGACTAGAGTGCTAGCACTCTACTGGTGGAACTGCTTGACCGAGCGCGCCGCTCCAATCCTTGGGAGCCGCAGTCCGCAATATCAGAAGCCTTTCTCTCAAAAACCACCCCATACCCGCGGCCGGGGCTCAACCCTGCCCGTGCGTGAAGGAAAGGCAACAAAATGGCAACAACATCTGTAACGACCACGTTCACCCCGCTGCACGATCGCATCCTCGTCCGCCGCGTCGAAGAGGGGGAAACCGTTCGCGGTGGCATCATCATCCCGGATAGCGCCAAGGAAAAGCCCCAGGAAGGCGAAGTCATCGCTGTCGGCAAGGGCAAGTCCAACGACGAAGGCAAGGTCTTCCCTCTGGACGTCAAGGCTGGTGATCGCGTGCTCTTCGGAAAGTACTCCGGCACCGAGATCAAGATCGACGGTGAGGAGTTCCTGATCATGCGTGAGGAAGAAGTCCTCGGCATCATCAAGAAGTAAATAGCCGGGCAACTCAGCATCCAAAAAATCAGCAGGATTGGGGCTGATTAGCCGCATCGACACGGGAAAGCCCGACCACTAAGCGTTGAAAACCGATACCCGAATTGGAGAGTTAGACGTATGGCAAAGCAAATTCTGCAAGGTGAGGATTCCCGTCAGGCGATCCTGCGCGGCGTGAATACGATGGCGGACGCCGTCAAGGCGACGCTCGGACCCAAGGGCCGGAACGTTGTGATTGAGAAGAAGTTCGGTTCGCCCACCATCACCAAGGACGGCGTGACGGTGGCCAAGGAAATCGAGCTGAAGGACCCGATGGAGAACGTCGGCGCTCAGCTGGTGAAGGAAGTTGCTTCCAAGACCTCGGACGTGGCCGGAGACGGCACCACGACCGCAACGGTTCTGGCCCAGTCCATCTTCCGCGAAGGCGTGAAGACGGTGGCGGCGGGCGCCAACCCGATGGCACTGAGGCGCGGCATCGAAAAGGCCGTGATCGTGATTATTGGCACGCGCGACAAGGACGGCAAGTGGGTCGAAGGCGGCGCACTGGGCAAGCTGTCCAAGCCCGTGGGCGAGGGTTCCGTGGCCCAGGTGGGCGCCATCTCGGCCAACGGCGACCAGGAAATTGGCGAAATTATTGCCGAAGCGATGAAGACGGTCGGCAAGGATGGCGTCATCACCGTCGAGGATTCGAAGACAGACCATACCTTTCTGGAGACAGTGGAGGGTATGCAGTTTGATCGCGGCTACCTGAGCCCCTACTTCGTCACCGACCCCGGGCGCATGGAAGTAGTGCTGGACGAGCCGTCCATCCTGATCTTCGAGAAGAAGATTAGCAACATGAAGGATCTGCTGCCCTTGCTGGAGCAGGTGGCCCGCGGCGGCAAGCCGCTCTTGATCATCGCTGAGGACGTTGAAGGCGAAGCCCTGGCTACCTTGGTGGTGAACAAGCTGCGCGGCACCCTGAACGTGGCGGCCGTCAAGGCTCCCGGCTTCGGCGATCGCCGTAAGGCGATCCTCGGCGACATCGCCATCCTGACCGGCGGCGAGGCCATCACCGAGGATCTGGGCATCAAGCTGGAAGGCGTGAAGCTCGAAGATCTGGGCAAGGCGAAGCGCATCACCATCGACAAGGACAACACCACCATCATCGACGGCGCCGGCGATGCCATCAAGATCAAAGGCCGCGTGAGCGAGATCCGTTCACAGATCGAGAAGACCACCTCGGACTACGACAAGGAGAAGCTCCAGGAGCGGCTGGCCAAGCTGGCGGGCGGCGTTGCCATCATCCAGGTGGGCGCTGCAACCGAGACCGAACTGAAGGAAAAGAAAGCTCGCGTTGAGGACGCTCTGCACGCAACCCGCGCGGCAGTCGAGGAAGGCATCGTCCCCGGCGGCGGCGTGGCCCTGGTTCGCGCCACTCCGGCGGTCGACGCCCTCATCAAGACGCTCGAAGGCGACGAGAAGATTGGCGCGCAGATTGTGCGCCGCTCTCTCGAAGAGCCGCTGCGGCAGATCGTTGCCAATTCCGGCGCAGAAGGCGCTGTCGTCGTAGCCAAGGTCCTCGCATCCCAGGAGCAGAACTACGGATATAACGCCCTTACCGGCGTCTTCGAGGACCTTGTCAAGGCCGGCGTCATCGACCCGACCAAAGTGACCCGCACGGCACTGCAGAACGCAGCCTCGATCGCCGGTCTCCTTCTCACCACTGAAGCCCTGGTTGTCGAGCTTCCCGAGCCCAAGGCTGCGGCCCCGGCCGGCGGCTACGGCGGCATGGACGGCGGGTACTAGGACAGCCAAACACAGGCACCTAATCCACCGCCTCCAGGACTAAGATGGAGGCGGATCACATGATGAAGCGGACCGTCGAAATCGGCGCTGAGTTTGGGCATTTGGTCGTAATCGGCTTTGCCGGGTCAGATCGGTGTGGACACCAACTTGTTCGTGTACGCTGCAGTTGCCGGCAAATGACCGAGAAGACAGTGCGTCTTTCTGATTTGATCTTTAAGCCTTATACGGACAAAAGCGGGAGGCTTAGGCTGCCGTACCGCAGTTGCGGTTGTGAATCAAAGTACGCTTACCTAGACTATTTAGAGTCAATTTCCAGCCGCCCGATGCGCTAGGCGTAGATGCCGCGCTGCTTGATGGTGAAGGCCACGCGGTCAATGGCCAGCATGTAGGCGGCGATGCGATTGTTCACGTCGTGGGCCTCAGCATAGCGCACGACGTCGTCAAAGCTGTCGCGCAGGATGGTCTCCACCTGCTCGTTGACGACGGCTTCCTTCCAGAACTATCCCTGGCGGTCCTGCACCCACTCGAAGTAGCTGGCCGTCACGCCGCCGGCGTTGGCCAGGATGTCGGGCACTATGAAGATGCGCATCTCGCCGAGGATCTTTGTGAGCCGGTTGGCGAGCCGGTCAAGGCGTTGGCGCTTGTCGCCGTTTGGGAGAGAGCGTCGGAACACCTCCAGCGCATGTTGGGAAGCCTGGAAGGAATCGATGAGGCCGTTGAAGCCTGCACGAAGTGTTGGAGATGATGACTTGGGCTGTGGAGCAAGATGTCTGGGTTTGGCGCGAGCCATTTGGAACTCACGCTCGAGATCAGTGACGGCCACATCGACATAGCGCATGGTCATATCGGGATTGACGTGGCCGAGTAACTTCATCAGGACGGGGAAGCTCACACCGGCTCGAAGCATTTCAGTGGCGAATGCGTGTCGAAACTGGTGGGGGACGATGCGCGTGGAGAGTCCGAGAGAGTGGCATACCTGATGCAGGTAGTCGCGGAGTCGACAGACGAGAGCTACTTTAGTTCGTGGATGTGCCAGCAGCCGTCCGTTTGGAGGCAGCGGTATATCGACCAACGAGCGTTTACGGGTAAATGTCTTTAGTGGGAACCCTGAGTCTCAGTGCAGGAGATGGCGGGACAGGACTATTGCGCAGAACGTGGCGAAGCCAAGGAGGATAAGGCCGAGGGTGGCGTTGACGAAGCGGAAGAAGTTCGGGCCGATGCGGTGCGGGATGAAACGAACGATGATAGTTAGCGCCGTGAACCAAGTCATCAGGCCGGCGGTGGCCATCAGGATTCCCAAACCGGGGGCGCTGTAGCCCAAGACTGAATGGGCGAAGGGGAGCCAGTTGGAGGTGACACAAACCCAATAAGCTATGGTTAGCGGGTTGAAAATGGTCAGCGCGACAGCGTCGGCGACTTCGCTCATCAGATGGCTGGGAACGGTGCCTTCGTCCCAGTGTTGGCGAGCGCTTGCATAGGCCCGCAGGGGCTCCTTGACGGCGCGGACAAGGAAGTAGATCCCCAGCGGAAGCAGGACGATTGTGCCCATGGCCGCCAGAACAGTTTGGAACGCCGGGTTGGACAGGTCAGAAACGAGGTAGTCACCCCCGAGGAGGACCAGAGAAAAGAGGATTAGATCGCCGGTGATGGAGCCAATTCCGCAGGCAAGGGTATGGTGCCAACCGCCGATCACGCCACGGCGGATGGCCAGCATGTTGACAGGGCCCATCGGCGCAGCCGCCGCTAATCCCATCAAGAATGCGGCCGAGAGCACGTGGATGTAGGAGACGAGCACCATGTTGCGGCAGATACCCTCACGCGCTTGCAGTGTCTTAGATTGAAGATCCGTCCATAGTGTCGCAGGAATCCGTGCCTATATAAGGATCGCCGAACAGCGAGCAACTCTCCATTCTATTGTCTGCGTTCAGCACAGACGTTTTCATGTTGTTGCAGGCGGCAAACAGGCGCAGGTGACCTGGGTGCATTGAGACGAAGATCCGATTCGGGGCGAATGACCGCCCACCCGGCAAACCGCCCACCCGGCAATTACTTTGTAGTCATCCCCCTTAAGACGGCAGGATTCGATTCCACATGGGATAGAACTGGTGGTTGGCACTCCATTGCCCCGGCCTAGCCAAGCTTGGTCGCCCTTCCAATAACACCTGTTTCTGGAAGGTTGAAACCCGCCGATTTCGGTGCCGCAGAATCAGGCGTTTACGGCGCACTATTCCTGCAGGTTTTTGGAAGGGCTCTGGAGCGCCCGGCAGGCGGTGCCGACGCCGATACCCAGCCGTTCGGAGATGACTCGCCACGAGGCGCCGGCAGCTCGGAGGGTGGTGACCTGGTGGGGATCGCCGGTGCGATGGGCGTTTTTGAGGAGTTGCCCCAGATTACGCCGTGGATTTGCACAGACAGGCCACTTTATATAACACACAGTCAATTTTTTCCTTGCATTTCTCCCCGAGACGGCGTAGTGTTTACCCAGGATTGGGGCCGGTATGGCCTCGGTCCTTGAAAAAGAGTGGAGCGAACTGCGGGAGAAAACTTGCGAGTCGCCCATTCTAACCTCTGCCGGTGAACAGAAAAACCTGGGCGCGAAGTCTGCGACTTGGCCTCTGTTAGCCGAAGTCACTTAGTGACGTAGGATTGCGCTGCTGTTCGGCGCAAGCCACGCCGTCAATGCCTCGCGAGAGGAATTGTCGAGCGTCGCGGGAGTCAGCGTTGGTGGTCTGGCGTTGGCGCTTCGCGGGAGAACCGGGGGTCGCCACGGGGCGATCACCACGGCTCCACTCAGAGGAGGTTAGATGGACAGAAAAGTAAGACGCAAGGAATGCCAAGCAGTCCAGCTGCTGGGCCAAGCGGTGAGGCATTATGCCGCCATCGTGCGGTCCAACAGTTCGTACAAACCCAACACCGACGCGTCGGTGGCAACGTTTGAGCGTTACGTGAAGAAGCTGAGAAGGCTTAGCGGAATACCGGGGAAAGAACGCGAGTTCTGGTCTCTACTCCGAAAGGTCCATATTAAGCTGCTTAAGGAAACTCTCAAATCTCGCGACTGACGTGTCGGTGATTCTCATTTATGGGGTCCGGAGTGACATTAGGAAATGCAATAAAGCTGATCCGCACCGCTAAGGGAGTGAAACAGCTTACTCTCGCGGAGCAGCTGGGGGTCTCCGCAAACTACGTTTCTCTGGTTGAGAAAGACAGGCGGGAGCCGAGTGTGGGCTTCCTTCGAAAACTCGCCGGAGCGCTCGGAGTTCCCGTGGGCCTCTTTTTCCTGTGGCAGGACACGGAAGACCCGGCCTTGAAGACGAAGGACATGGCGGAGCTAAGGGATTTATTAACTCGTATCCAGGCGATGTACTTGCGCAATCTTGATGAAGATGACGAAAACGCCGCTTAGTCCAGCGCGATTCTCCGCGACCAACGTGGAAGAGCTCGCCGCCCTGCTCTCGACGGAGGCGAAGCAAATCGTGTGGGTGCTTTCGCGCCTGAAGGCGCTCTATTATCGCAAGGATCGCCTTAAACCGAACGGTAAAGTGCGAACCCTGTGGATTCCCCGCCCTCCCCTGCGGCCCCTGCAAGACAAGATTCAGACAGAAATCCTGGCAAGGATTCTTCTACCAGCTTGCGTTCAGGGGGGAGTGCGGAGACGGTCAATAATCACAAATGCGAAGCACCACCTTGGAAAGCCCGTCCTGTCGACCATGGATATTGAGAACTGCTTCCCCAGCATTACGGTCCAGAAAGTGCGCCGAGTTTTCGAAGATATTGGCTTTACAGGGGAAGCCTCGTCGATTCTTACAAAGCTAACCACATGGGAGTTTCAACTTCCCCAAGGACCTCCAACCAGCGTCGCAATTGCAAATCTTGCACTAGCAAACCTGGATCGACGCCAGCTGGGGGTCGCGAAGCAGCATGGACTCAGATACACGCGATTTGTGGATGATATGTCAGCTTCGGGAGGGAAACGGCTACGAAAGGTGAGAAACCTGCAGGAACGGATCGTCAAGGGCGAGGGATTCTCGATCAAGCCGCTTAAGGAGGGACAGAAGAAGCTGATGTATCGTGAGCAGGATAGGCAGGAGCTAACCGGCCTTGTGGTGAATCAGAAGATCAACCTGCCGCGCGAGAAGCGCAAGAAAATCATCGGGAGCACAAAGGCCGCCTTCCGCGGAAAGGGCGAGCTCAGCGAGTCTGAACATGGAAGGATCATTTGGCTAGCATCTGTGAACCCCGAGGCTGGGGCCAAAGTAGTGAGAAAGGCGAGAAGACAGAGGAGACAGAAATGAGGAGGATGGTTCTGGACATCGAGACGATTCCCGCCGCGGACGAGGTTCTAGATGCAGACGAAGCCAAAAAGGCCGCGCTTGACGCGCTGAGCGGCAGAATTATTTGCATTGGCTCCATCGTGCTTGATGAATTCAAGGCCCAGTCCGCGTCCTCAATCGTGTCGGATGATGAGCCGGAGCTTCTTCGCGAGTTCTGGTCAAAGTTACGCAGTGAGAATGTCAAGTCGTTCGTCGCCCATAACGGCCTGAGCTTCGATCTACCCTACATATGGAAGCGTTCGGTGATAAACCAGGTCAAACCCTCCTTTCCCCTGGATCTGCGACGCTATCGCAGCGATTTTGTATACGACACAATGTGCATGTGGGGAAACTGGGAAATACGTGGCAACGTGTCCCTGAATGCCTTAGCAGGTGGGCTGGGTTTAGGGGCCAAGAGCGGAAGTGGTGAGCAGGTGCTGCAGTTCTGGCGCGAGGGGCAGCATAGGAGAATTGCCGAATATTGCCTCGACGACTGCTGGATCACTTATCAGTGCTACGGCCGCATGAATTTCAGTCCTACTACTGGGAGATCTGAGGTAGAAGAAACCATCCGCGTCGATCTTAGAGGAGCGCAGGACGAAAAGGCTGTGCCGGTTGGAGCACAGTCCTCGCCGGAACGTGCAGCGCCCCTTGGGACCGCAAGGTAGGTCCTGCAAAGTCGGCATCGCGACTGGAATCTAATGACCTGTGCCCGGGGAGGCGATACAGGTAATACACGAAAGGGTCGCTGCCGGTGAGAAGAAGACCGTCCTTGCTCGGGAGTTCGGCGTGACCCGGCAGACAATCTACAACATTCTTGCTGCATAATCATGCTGCATCCATTTGCCAATAAAATCTCTCAGCTGACTCTTGATGGAGACTAAGCTAAGCGTTCTAAAGAGCTCTTCTGCAAAATCACGCTACTTTCTTGTTGGCTTCTCGCTCGACACTGCGCTTGATGGTCAATCGGACGCAGTTTTGATCGGCCGTCGAGACCGACGGGCTGAAATGGAACACTGGAAGAAGTAATGAACAGGAGTATCACCCCCTATGTCGAGTTTCTACGATTACGATCGATTTCGCGGATTTCTCTTTGAGTTAGAATCTGCTCTTTGCAGCGTTGCAGCCAAAGACTGTGAAGGGCTACAGAAAGACTGTCAACTCAGTGCGGTAATCTTTAACTTCCTTCGTGCGACTTCCTTGTTCCGCGCGGCTCTTTCCCTCCTTGAGTCCGGACTCATGGATGCTTCCGATGGCGTACGAAGGGCATGTTGGGAGGCATTGATGCTGGGCTATGAGCTGCGTCTCAAAGAATCTCAATCCCACGCGGCCCGTTGGCACTATGAGAAGAACAAGCATTCTGACATAGACCTCAGTGCGATAAAGTCATTTGAAAAATCTAATGGTTTACCGTCTTCAAAATACGGCTCTGACTACGGCGGTCTGTCAGAAGTCACTCATCCAACGAAAGCAGCAGCAGAAAACTCATTTGTTACGGTGACTGCTTTGCACGGAAATCCGGCGTCGAAGGCGAACCTTGAAATGGCCCGCCAAGTAATGATCCACGAAGACGCTCCGGGGATAATGTACTTCCTAATCTGGGCTATCGTCGTCAAATCGGTAGACATGATCGATCTCGGAATAGTACCGGATTCAATCCCAAAAGCTTGGGGTTTCTATCACGATTATGAAAACCAAGAAACAACGTGAGCCGAAATATCGGAGGTGCTTGCGACCGGCCAACCGATTTCTGAGCGGACTGAGTGCAGCGGTTAGCTCAACGCAATACTTTCTCAAGGATCCACTTTGCCAGAGCGACGCTTCCCTGCAACCTCAAACCGATTGTTGCTGTGGCCGTCACGGTCGATGATGTCTTCGGCGATCTCCATATCACTTTCCGCAATTGCAGCGGGTCTCGAACAGCGGATCTGGATGAAGGCATGACATGAGTGCGATGCCGTGCAGATTACTGCTAGTATCTTGGTTGGGGAAGAAATCAACAAGGTCGATGAACCGAATTGCCCCCTCGTGGATCAGAACGTGTGCAGGAGATAATCGTCAATTGCTAAGTCAGCTTTGTGGTTCTGAACTGATGCCGACGGTGTTGGTAACACCATTAAGCTTGTCGAGGGCGCGAACGGACTGTGACGCCGGTGTTAAGGAATGCAAGGTGAGAAAGCTTCGGGGCTGCCCTTCTACTGGCTTGCCAATCATCCAGCGAAGCGTCGGCCTTCCGCAGTGCTACAGCTGCTTCGTCGTCCGTTTGTGCATCGCTCAACCCGCGAACGAGTGCCAGTAGTGGTGCGGCTAACCCTATTTCAATGTCACCAGACCCGGTGGTCAAGGCTATCCAGGTGTCGTCCATTGTTCCCGCGTCTGAAGGCGGAGTCCTCGTGCGTTGCCTAATTTCTTCGAGGGCAATGTTCGAAGATTGCCGTACTTCTCTCGATATCGACGCATTAGCGCGATGAGCTCTTGATGCTACCCGCACCTGAACCGAGGAAGCTAGCGCGGCTGCACTTTGCGGGAGGTGGAGGCCCCTGAATAAGCCGAATAGATGGGCCGCAGCCACGTCTGTAGCGGCTTCGCTCGAAAGACCCTCTGCCTCAATGTTCTTTCGATTCCATGAACGGAGTTGGAGTCTGCGAGTTTCGGGATATACCGCGTTCGGGTTGACCCTAGTGCCGATGACGAGGTTCCTGGGAACGGTAAGTGCAACGCCATTCACTTTGACGACCGCGTTCCGCGCTTGATTTAACCACGTCTTCCGAGCCACAACCATGTTCTTCAACGAGGAATTCGTTCCTTTAGCTTCCACGATGGCCCACGCATACGCGGCGCTGATTTGACCAGCCGTATTCGGCCGAAGGGCTAAGTAGTCGGGAAGTAGGCGGCATGAACTCTTTGGAACACGTGAAACGCTTATGCTGCTTGGGGGGAAGGGGGGGTTCCCCGGAATTGTCAACTCCAACTGAAAATGCGACGAAATTCCGGCCGAAAAGTGTGCCACTCTCCGGGTGTCTGGTTTACGGGTGCGGCCGGTTGGTGCAAGATGGAATCGGCCGTTGAAGCGGAGGCGGGCTCTGCGGGAGCGCAACCCGCCAAGGAATAGGCGGCTGCGACTCATCATGCCGATGAGAGGCAGGGGCGAAGTGGAGCACCGCTTCGCCTCTGGTCTGTGGGCGAGAACCCATCGGACGATAGATTGCTTATGCCTCAGAAAACTCATGGAAGCTGGCTCCGTTTGGTGTGGCTGCGGTGAGCCAGAGCCGTTGGTTCATCGTGTTGTTGATCGGGTAGAGGGATCAGGCCTGCCTTGCGGCGTTCCTTGAGCCTGTAGCTCTCTCCGCGGATGTTGATGGTGGTGGAGTGATGCAGCAGCCGGTCGAGGATGGCTGTGGCGATGATCGGATCGCCGAAGATCGAGCCCCATTCGCCATAGCTCTTGTTTGAAGTCAGGATGATCGATCCGCGCTCGTAGCGTGCACTGACCAGCTGGAAGAAGATGGTGGCGCCGAGATCGTCCAGGGGCAGATAATCCATCTCGTCGATGATGAGCACCTTGGGAGCGAGGTAGACGCGCATGCGGCGATCAAGGCGTCCTTCGCGATAAGCGCGGCCGAGGTCGGTGACCAGATCGTGCGCGGTCATGAAGTAGGCACTGTTGCCGGACTGGATGGCGGTCTCCGCCAGAGCAACAGCTAAGTGAGTCTTTCCGACGCCAGGCGGGCCCAACAGGATTACGTTGGACGCCTCATGGACGAAGCGCAAGGTGCGCAGCTCGCGGATCTGGCGCTCGTCGATCGATGGCTGGAAGCCGAAGTCGAACTGGTCGAAGGTCTTGATGTAGGGCAGGTGAGCCAGCTGCAGCCGCGCTTTGAGATAGCGCTGGCGCCGGGCATCGGCTTCGGTGTTGATGACTTCGAGCAGGAATTCGGCATAGGAAGGCTCCTTCTTCGATGCCGTCTCCAGCAAGCCTTCGAGGCGTGCATCGATGGCGGTCAGGCTGAGAGCAGAGAGTGTGGTGCGCAGTTGTTCGACAGGAGTCATAGCGCACCTCCGCAAGCCATCGCCTCATAGGCGGCCAGGGGACGATGTTCTACCAGCGGCGCACTTTGCGCGATGTGGATCAGCGTCTTCACGTTCTGCCGGTTATGAGCCGGGATGCCCACGTGGTGCTGGCTGAGGGTCACGATCTGATGTCGCCTGGCCGCCGGCGTGTGCACAGCGATGCGCTCGGCACTGTAGCGGATCTCCACCGCCGGGCCGTGATCGCGGACCCACACTTCTTTACCGGCATAGCGCCAGGGCACCGAATACCGGCTGCCCTTCCATGAGACGTAGGCATCGCGGGCCACCTTGCGCTGCTCGTCATCTATATATGGGTACGGAGGCCGGCCGTTGACCGGATGCATGGCCGTGCGATCGGCTTCCCAGCGAGCCATTACCTGTTCATGCGTGGTGCCATGAACACGCTGGTTGGCCACTTCGGCAAGCCACCAGCGCAGCTGTCCGTTGAGATCGATCAGACCGGCTGGTTCGCGCCCCTGCAGTCCGCACAGGAAGTTGCGCCGCACATACTTCACACCCGATTCCACCTTGCCCTTGGTCTGGGCACGATAGGGCCGGCACAGCCGCGGCGTGAAGCCCCAGTAGCGGGCGAAGTCCAGAAAAATGGCGTTCCAGACGATCTCCCCGCGCTCATCAGTGCCGGTCCAGACCGTCTTCATCCGGTCGTAGAGGATCTCGTCCGGCACCGCACCCCACTCGTAGAACGCCGATTCATGCATGCGCAGCAACGTGCCCAGCTTCTGGTCGGTTGCTGCTTCGGCCATCATCCTGCGGCTGAAGCCCAGCGTCATCGTGAAGCCCCACAGCTTGTGTTCGCCATCGTCATCCGACACGGCGCCGAGATGGCCCCAATCCACTTGTGCCTGTTTGCCTGGCGGAGTCTCAAATCGCTGCACCGCCAGGGTCTCGGCTTGCTTCCTCTGTGGTCGCAACCAGTCGGTCAGAATCGTGTAGCCGCCGTTATAGCCGCGCTCGCGAAGCTCGCGCAGCAGCACCGACCCGTTCCATACACCGGCCTGCAGCCGTTCCCTCAAATACAGCTTGAAAGGTTCCAGCTTGCTCTCAACCGGAAGCCGTGGTCCATACACCGGCCGAGCCGTTGGCGCTCGAAGATATCTGGTAATCGTCGTGCGGTGATATCCGGTCAAGCGGCTGATCGCTCGAATGCTCAATCCCTGCCGTTTAAGCTCAACAACCTCATCCACGTCTCTCCCCCTGAGCACACGCGGCCCTCCTCTGCTTCCAGAATCAGGCCGGCTGACGACCGCCCAGGGGTGGCACATTTTTCAACCGGAACTATGTCGATTTTTGCACTGGCGCTGACAGAATTGCGACCTGTTGGGCAGCATTAGCGTAGAAGGCACTGAGCGGAGCTATCCAACGATAGCCTTCGGATGCCAGGACGTGCCGTGCGCCCGCTACTCCAAGCATCCACGAGAGAACGCTTTTCCATTGACGTTCGCTCGTCTTCGTCACTAACGCGAGGGTAAGGAACTTTTGGGATCCGACGCTCACAGTATCAATCAGAAAGTTCGGCCAACCGACAAAAGATGAGCTCACGGCTAAAGGGAACGAGGGAATCCAGTCAGCGAGCAGATGCCCGGAGACATCGCCCGCTGTCATCGACAATGAAGTCACCGACGGGGCCCCAACTCCCCAATATTGGACGAACATCTTCGCGTTTACCTCTCTGTGCAGCGCTGCCACCGACAATCCTGGGGGCGCCGTGTCGGTCGTCTCAATGATATAGCTTCATTCAGCAAGAGGACATCCATGCGAAGAACACCTCGAAGTTTGGCAGACGCACGCGATGAATTGGCGCAAATTCAGGAGGAATTCACACGGCTTCAGAAACGCATCGAGGCCGTGCGGGATTCTATTGCAGACACGCTCGTTCGCTTGTTTGGAGAGCATCGTCCCGCTTTCACTGGGTTGCAGGAAGAGGAACTCATCGAAAAGATTGTTGGTGGCGTCGTTGCCCGGATTGGCATCTCACCACCAACGCCTAAGACAGCAGCGGAGCCGCAATACCTCCGTGAACATGCCGCTGCGAAGCTCCTCGGTGTGAGCGCGGCAACGCTTAGATTCTGGAGAAGCAAGAGGTCGCCTTCGGGACCGCCAGTCACGCGAGTCGGCAAGATGGTCTTGTACTCGGTCAAGGAGTTGGAGCGGTTTATGGAGGAGCGGACATCTAGGAGGCAATAACTGAGCAAGGGTGTCGCGGTCGCAAGGTCGAGGGCAGTAAGCAGAAAGCCCCGACCGGAGCCAGCCGGGGCTCTTGGCGTGTAAAGCCATGCCTAGAACGGAGTGGCTTCCGTTGAGGCCGTTGTGGCTTTCTCCGGTGCAGCTTTCTTCGCCTTCGCCGCAGGAGCCTTCTTCGGGGCAGCTTTCTTGACGGCTGCTGCTTTCTTCACGGCAACCGCCTTCTTGGCCGGAGCCTTCTTCGGCTTTGCGGGTGCTGCCTTCTTCGCCGAAACCTTCTTTACCACCTTCTTGGCGGGAATTTTCTTCGCAGCCTCTTCAGCGGCCTTAATCGCAGCCCAACGTTTCTTCTGTGCCGCTGCGATACGCTTTCGGGCTGCTGTGCTCATCCCCCGTTTCTTGGCTGGCGCGGCCTTCTTCTCTTGCTTGGCAAGAGCCGGTTTCGCAGCCTTCCTTGCCGCTGCCCACCGTTTTCTCTGAGCCGCTGCGATTCGCTCCCGCGCCTCCTTGCTGAGTCTCCGCTTTCTACGCTTCTTGGTCGGAGCAGCAGCTTGCTTCGCAAACGTCACATTAGCGATGCGTGATAGCAGCGTACGAGCTTCTTGAAGCTTTGCAATTTCGGCATCGAGAGCAGCAATAATTGATGCAGTGTCCATTCGTACCTCGTGTTGCGATGGATTTAGAGTGCGAGAATACGATAGCAGATCGTTTCTGTTGAAAGACCTGCTGCGGTTGAAAACAATCCTGTTCTAGCGGGAATCCCGCCGTACCTGCGGATGCCTTCGGTGTGTATGCTGGAACCAACCAGAACTTTGCATCGCGAATTCCAAACATTCGCTGGAGGAGTCGTTCATGAAGCGGCGGAAATCGCTTGTGGCAATCCTGCTCGCTGGCGGCATCGCATGGGGACAGGCGGCGCAGCAGAATTCCGCGCCTGACCACATGGATCGTCACTTCGACCCGGAGGCTGCGGCCCGCATCTTCGATGACCCGGCGCGTGATGCCTGGCAGATGCCCGGCCGCGTCATCGCCGCCCTCGCCTGCAAACCCGGTCAGATCGTCGCCGATATCGGATCGGGAACCGGGTATTTCACGGTACGGCTGGCCCGATCGGTCGCCAGAGTCTATGGCTCCGACATCGAACCCGGAATGGTCAGCTATCTTGCGCGGCGCGCTGTCCGCGAGGGTCTCGCCAATATCGTCTCCCTTCAAGCCAGTGCCGATTCGCCGAACCTGCCGGAACCGGTGGATCTGATTCTGATCGTCGACACCTATCACCACATCGGCAACCGCGCAGCATACTTCCGCCGCCTCACGGCGTCGCTCAAGCCCGGCGGCAGAATCGCCATCGTCGACTTCAAGCCCGATTCGCCGGAGGGCCCACCCGGGGAGTTTCGCTTTTCTCCGCAACAGATCGAGTCGGAGATGTCCGCCGCCGGCTACGCATTAACCGCAAAGTACGACTTCTTGCCCCGCCAAAACTTCCTCGTCTTCGCGCCCAATCCATAAGCTGCAGACTCGGCCTATCCTCGATTCGGAGTGGCCTTTGCACCGCGCCCTGGTTCTGTGAGCGACAGTCACAAGCTTGCTGCTTGGGGCTGTAGCGCCCGAACGGCCGTTCCTATTCCGATGCCGAGCTGCTCAGAAACAACCCGCCACGAGACGCCGGTTGCCCGAAGTGCGGCAACCTGCGTGGAATCCACCATAGTGCGAGGTCGCCCCAGCTTTTTGCCCTTCGCCTTGGCTGAAGCTAGACCGCTGCGGACGCGGGAGCGGATGAGTTCCCGTTCGAACTCCGCGATGCTGGCGAAGATGCCGAACACTAGCCGCCCGTTTGGCGTTGAGGTGTCAACACCCTCGTGCAGACTGACGAACTCGATTCCCATCGCCCGGAACTCTTCCAACGCGTTCACCAACTGGCGAAGGCTTCGGGCGAATCGGTCGTAGCGATAGACCACCACGGCGTCCACCCGCCGCTTGCGACAGTCCGTCCATAGCCTGTCCAACGCCGGCCGCGATTCCTTGGCGCCGGACACCCCTTCATCGACGTACTCGCCGGCGACCTCCCATCCGCGACGTAGGGCGTACTCTCGCAGTTCAGCCAACTGCATTTCCGGGTGCTGACCGTTCAGCGTGGAGACTCGGGCGTACAAGGCAACGCGCATGAGTGAACCTCTAAGGGGTTATCGGCGTCCGCAGCGTAGCTGCCATCGCCGGGTTGTCCATCAGTTCTCGAACTCTTAGGGCGGAAGCTTTCCATCTGCGAAATGTTCGGCTCCCGCACGGTAAGCAGCGGACGCAGGGGTTGGGTTTATTCCACCACTTCTTCCTCTTCCAGCACGTCATGCTCGGATGGTTCCGCCTCTTCTGTCAGCAGCGTATGCGGGAGCAAGGCTCTCGCTTCATTTGCCGGAAGTTCTTGAACGTCCTTGAGCTTCCTTCCAATTGCACGAGACCGGACTTTTGCTTTTTCAATTGTGTCGGTCGCCTGATGAAGCTTCTTCTCCACTGCATCCAAGACCTCGCCATACTTCGTCCATTCTGTCTTCACACCCGCAAGGAGATTCCACACTTCACTGGTACGCTTCTCGATAGCCAACGTGCGGAAACCCATCTGGAGGCTATTTAGAATTGACCAGAGCGTAGTCGGCCCAGCAACAATCACTCTGTACTTCTGCTGAATGCAATCTATCAAAACTGTCCGTCGAATTGTCTCTGCGAACAACCCTTCAACCGGAAGGAAGAGAATGCCGAAGTCCGTAGTGTTCGGTGGCGCAAGATACTTCTCAGAAATCGTCTGAGCGCAGGAGAGCACGGTCTTCTCAAGTGCCTTTCCCGCCGCATCGATTTCTTCTTTGTCGGCTCGTTGTTGCGCGTCAATCAGACGTTCATAATCTTCGCGAGGAAATTTCGAATCGATGGGAAGCCACACGACTTCGTTCTTGTCCTCTCCGTGGCCGGGAAGCTTAACGGCGAACTCCACGTGTTCCGAATTGCCTTTCGTGGAAACGTTCTTGGCGAATTGGTCAGGGCTCAATACCTGCTCCAGCAGTGCTTCAAGCTGCTTTTCTCCCCATGAGCCACGGATGGTTACATTCGTCAGCACCTTTTTGAGGTCGCCGACGCCGGTGGCAAGGGATTGCATCTCACCGAGTCCCTTATGCACCTGCTCCAAACGTTCGCTCACCTGCTTAAACGATTCGCCCAGCCGCTTCTCCAGCGTGCCCTGAAGCTTCTCATCGACGGTCAGACGCATCTGCTCAAGCTGGGTGGCGTTGTCTGACTTCATGCTTTGGAGTTGAGCCTCGACCGTGGTACGGACGGCTTCGAGCTTTTCACCACTCGTTTTGGTGAGCGACTCAATCTGCTTTGAGAATGCCTCCAGTTGGAGCTTCTCGGCAGCAGCCAATTCCTTGAGAGTTCTCGCCATGGCGTCCGAAATCTCTGTAAGGGTTCTGACAACCTCCTGCCGAAGCTGCGTTGCCGCAGTTGCAGACTCGGCACGAGCACCATCGAGCTTTTCACTGATGGTGTTCGCAAAAACAGTCAGTTGAGCAGCGAACGCCTCAAGCTGCGCCTTCTGGAGGCTGGCAACGTCACTTATGCGCTGCCCCACCGCATCGCCAAAGGTCTTGAACGCGCTGGATAGTTCTTGCCTTTGGTCACTGGCGGCTTTGCCCAGTTCGCCTCTGCTCAGCGCAATCTCTTCCTTCACCACTCGCTCGGTACGTTCCTGTGCCTTCTCGAACGCCTCAAGACAAGATTCCAGTGCGGCGGAACTGTGCCGGGACACTTTCTGATACATCAACCCAAGCAGTGCCAAGGCGATGACAACGAGAGCGAGAATGATGAATGCGACAGTTGTAAGCATGACTGAACCTCCGGGCTCAAAACTTACGCTCAATGGAGCGTACTGAATACCGGCTAACTTTGGTGAAGGAAGATGGCTGTTGTCCGCGTGTCACAGGGGCGACGGTGACACGCGGCACCAGTGAGGGATTGGCCACAGAAGACGGCAGCATCTACGGCAGCAGCTTGCCATTGATTACGTTGGTGACCGTCACCTTGCCGTCTGGCTGCTGGACGGAAATGTTCTGGTTGACTGGGCGTCCGTTGTAGGTGTTGTACTGCGTATTGGTCGTGATGGATTTGCCGTCCGCCGTGCGGAAGCGATTGATTTCAGCGACGAGCTTTCCGTTGTTGTCGAAGGCGTTCATAGTTCCTCCTGTCTGATGTTGATGAGAAATGGTTGCCCCTGCCGATTCTGGTAAACATCGAATGCCAACGCACGTCCAGCAGCCGTCGCCTGACAAATCAAAGGCTGAAGTTCATCGGCGGCGGCGAGAGAGGTCAGAGCTAAATTAAGAGACGCACTCGGTAGGCTCTGCACCTTGCTGCTTGCGCGTTTGAATCTGACGATTACGCGGTCTAACATTAAGCTGCAACCTCCTCCTCGAATTCATGTATGGATTGACTCGCGACAGTCAATGCCGGGCTCGTTTGCCGGGCTTCCCGAACCCACCGCACAACTGACGCACGTGAAACGCCATAGCGCTTGGCAACGTTGGTCAAGGACATGCCGCTGAGGCGGTCACTCACAAGTGAGTTGTGGTCGATGTCGAGCGGCTGGCGACCGCACGGAAGGCCATCAAGCTTACGCCGGCGCATCCCGGCTTTGATGCGTTCCTTGGCGAAACTCTTTTGCATTTGAGCGATGGAGTCGAGCGCCGTCACAAACATCCGCCCGGTAGGCGTGCTCGTGTCCACAGCCTCTCTCACGGAAATCAACTCGATGCCAAGCGAGTCGATTTCATTCACTAACGCCAAGAAGCCCCGCATGCTCGTTCCCAACCTGTCAAAAGCAGCAACAAGAATGACCGAGAACTTGCCACGCCGTGCATCTCGGAGGAGCGCGTCGATACCGGGGCGTCTGGCTTTGCTGCCTGCAACTGCAAAGTCGCTGTAGACCCCGGTCAGTTCAAGTCCCCTCTGAGCGGCAACTTCGCGAAGCTGGATGAATTGAGACTCCAAATGCTGTTCGGGCGCCGAGGTGCGTCCATAGAGGACTGCCTTCTTCATTGCACGTGCTCCTTTGCGCTTTGGAAAATATCGTTCGATAAATTGATGAATGGTCAAAGCCGCCGAATCTCAGATACCGTACTGCCGCTTTCCGTCGAGACAGCGGAAGCAGCGATAATGCTCATCCGTTGAAAGTACAGTTTCATCCGGCAGATGCATGAGCCGCAGCAATTTCTTTACCACGCTCTTCTCTCGGAGAATGCAAGCATCCGCGTACAAGGTGAACTTCTGTGTTCTCGTATTGAAGTTGACGCGGCCACGCGGGTGCTCCTCATAAGCGGAGCCCCGTGGTACCTCTCCGCGCCTTTCCATCTCCGCCCAGTGGGTCACATGGTCGCCCTCATAAATCCTGAAGTCACCGTACGTGCCAGCTTCGGAGAGGGCCGTGGCGTCGATGATGAGGCGGGTGCCAATGAGCCAGAAGATGCCGACCCGAGGTTCAGGTTTTTCGGTATGTGGTTGGCTGCATCCCTTCATTTCAAATGCTCCTTCAGGCTTTCGACCAACACAGTCGATGGTTGAATAAACGGGCGAACTTTCCGAATCTCATCAAGGGCGGCGTCGATGTTTTTGTACCCAACTGCATCCATATACGCCGAAGCGAAGCTAGGGGCGCGGGAGATGCCTGAGGCACAGTGAACAAGCACGGTACCCCAACGGATGTTCTCTGCGACGGCATCGAGAATGCGGTCAAACTTCCCTATGGGAACCGGCTCGTCATCAGCGATGGGCAAGTGCAGGTAGTTAATGCCCGGACTCTTCGTTTCGACCGGCAGTTCGCACAGCGAGATAACCGTCGTGATGCCGGAAGGATTGCCAGCCGCCAGTTCCTCACCGTCAGTAAGTCCGCCGATATGGAGGCGTTCCCAAATTCTGGTCATTGAACGCCCCCTTCATCTTCTAGGCGTGACAGTTTCTTGCGCTCAGACTTTGCTTCCGCCGCAACACACGGAGGAACTTCCGGTCGCCACCTCTGCTGAACTACGATGCTGCGGCCTGACTCCCAGTCAATCTCGACGTATCGGGCGAGGTAGACCTGCACATGCACGACGCGGTGCCTGTACTCAGGGAATAAACGCAAAACCTCACACCTAGCCATCAGTTCGCAAGTGGCCGGGAGGACAACGGAAATGCCTAAATCTCGGGGGTGGCGTTGGATTTCAACGCAGTAGAGTTCGGGGACGGGAGGTATTTTGTCCGACACTATAGAGTATACGGAGCAGCCAAAAGTTTTGGCTAGTTTTTGGGGAAATTACTTGCGATGTTTACGCTTCGCACACGCTGAGACAAGGGCGGCGTCGATGAGCGGACGCGGGGGGCGAGGAGCAAGAAGAGGCGCGGCCGGCGAACTCCGAACCAAAACGCAAATTGATTCCCGGCTAAATACGACTCTAAAAGAGGTTTGCAGGGCTCAGAAGCTCATGAGAATCGCTCGGACCGAAGGCGCGTTCCTGCTCGGGCCAGCAGTTCTTCGTTCCGGACCGTGCATGCGTCCGGCGGTAATGCTGTGGATCCCGGGGGCGTTGATGCTGGTTCAGCTTCCGTTCGACTGCGCGGTAGGCGGGAATTCACCTCGCGACAGGTGGCGAATCCATATTGAAGCAAGTGAGTTTTGGAATTCGGCTAAGAAAGCGCTTTGGACTGTAGTGGTCTGCCGAAGGCACACTGCCATCTTGTTCATCCCCGATATAGATCTCAACTATTCAAGCTTGAAATCCTTCGCGATCTTCTCCAAAAGTTGATTTAACTTCGCAATGGCCTGCGCTGAACCCGAAGTCGCTCCAGAAACCTCAACCTGCACGTTGAACTTGAGATCCAGTCCGGCGGCAGCCAGCGTGATATCGCTAATCTGATCCGCAAGGTCTTGGATTTGGTTTGACCTTAGTTCAGCTTTGGCCATCAGGACGCCGGGCTTGGGCGGAGGCGATGGTAGTGGGGTCAGCAGTGAAACATCCAGCGGGCGCCGCAGCCTCACGTTCTTCGAATTTGAATAGTCAGTGGGCCAGGCACCAGAGTCCTCAGTCCGCTCGAGAATGCGTGTGCGAATCGCTCCATCAATCGCATCCCTGACAGGCGCCCAAGGCAACGGCTTGCCAGCCTTCTTCGACAATGCAACGGAGATTGAGAGGGCCGTCGCCGTCCCGTTGCTCCACGCATCTGGGAGAACGTCGGGAACGATTGCCATCGGTGAAATTGCCTCGGGCGGCGACTGGATCTGAGCATCATTGTTCAACAGGCCGGTGGGAATCTCCTCAGCAAAGACGCTAGCTGGGCCACTGGTGAACCACAGTTGTCCCTCTTTCACTGCAGCCTCAATGGCAGATTCGATGAGCGCTTTTCCTGCCTTGGGGATCGCAATTGGCTCCTCATAGCCTTCGTGTTTGACCTTCACGATCTTGCCGCCGGCAAAGTAGTCTAGGACGTCCTTGACAGTGATCGACTGGCCGTCCCACAACGACGGGAGAACCTGTGGCGACAACAGTCCGGACGAAACCTCGGTGAGTTCCGCTGCTGCGGGGAGCACGACCTCAAGACTGGAGTCCTTGATGGCGACGTCGTCGGGCGTCTGACGCCAGAACGTGCGAATGGACTTATCCGGGCGCGTGAGCTTCAATACGAAAGCCCCATTGATACAGCCGTCGACGATCGTGTCCAAAATCGCCTTCCGGTTGAGCATTTTAGGAAGTTGCGGCCGCTGGGCAAATGCGTTCACCAAGTCCTTCACGCGGTGCGCAGTTTCCCCTTCACGCCACAGATCGTATGGACCACCGGGAAGCATGGCTTCGGCGCTGATGGCGGTGTCCTGAATACGGGAGCGCGAGTCTTCTTTGATGATTTGGAACAGCGGCCGATTGTCGATCGACAGCTTGAAAGCCTGAACTTCGTTCTTGTCCGAAACTGCCAAGACAATGCAGTAGGCTTGCTGAATGGCTTCCGGAATCCGTTTCCGGGCGGCGTCTCGATTCATTGACAACAGCTCGGTGCGCGTTGGATCGAGTTCCTGATCCTTCAATTGCGCCGTTACCTCTTCCCAGCCGAGATACTCCTTGATGGCGTTTCGAACGACGTCCAGTCCATCGCGCGAAGGTGTGGCCAGGACAACAGCGTTGCGAAATATCCGCGGCGAATCGGGCCCGGTCTTTTCGTCGATAAAACGGCGGGCTTCTGCGCTCGGCTTTCCAGAGTCCGATGCGGCCTTTGGACCGAGGACCCCGTAGTGGAACTCGCCGTCATCTTCGATATCCTTGGGCTTCTCGGGTAGATTGTGGACTTTGCCGACGACTGCGGCCGCGCCAGCCGTGAGACTCTTGACCTTCTGAATCTCATCAAGAAGTTTCGCATCGACAACCTCGGGGATCACGTTGTCGCACGCGGCGCTATGCATCTGCCGTAGGTTCGGCCGCGACCCGAGGCGCCAGTTCTTTGGTAGCCCCTTCTTGCCGTCGCCCCCGAGTTCAGCATCGGCAATCGCGCCCTCATCGAGGAACCACGACACCTCCGTCCAACGACGGAGTGCTTTCTCCAATTCAATCTTGTCTGGCCGCGTGTGCCCGACCAAGCTGTAGATTTCCCTCAGCACAGCTTTTTGGCCTATGGGCTGCGAATGCAGAAAAGTTGCGAAGACTGCCTGTTCCACTTCCCGATGCCGCAGGCCCGGATACGTCTGTTGGATCTGCTTTGCTTTGTTCAGTTCCCCCTGAAGAATAGCGCTCCATTCCTGTTTCTTTCCTTCGTATTCCTCGCTGGTCGCGACTCCAGTGAGCTCGCGCGCCGATTCCGAGATCGAATCCTCACCGGGCTGCGACAGAAAAGCGTTCGTCGATACCAGTGGTGACTGATCCCACTTCTCAGCGTCGCGGAGAGCGAGTGCAAACGTACGCAGAATTCCCCGCGTGCGCTGGAAGCTTTCCAGATTGGTCCACTTCGTGTAGAAGATCTCCGTCAGGTCTGGGTGGAACGGGTAGCTCTTCAAGAACCGCTCTTCCCCGTTCTTTCCTTCCTTGGAGGTTTGTTCGTCCAGCGCGCTGATGCCCTTCAGTGCCGCTACGACGTGAGATCGGAAGGCCTCGCGATCACGGATAGAATCGGCCGTGAAGAAGCGGCGCCGTAGAACCTCCGCGACGTCCTCTTTCTGAACTGGCTGGACGCCTTCCTCCTTCTGCCGCCGGAAGATCGCATACAGCTCATTGGTGAGTTCTTTGCCAAGAGTGTCGCTCTTGGATGGGTCGGTTGCCAGCAACGATGCCACGACTGCGCAGTGATCGACCTTGGTCGCTGCCTGCGTGAGGTACTGGAAGAAGTCGACCAACTTACCCCGCCAAGATGAATCGAAGCCGATCTTGCCGCGCGCATACATCAGCACTTCGTCGATCAGTAGCAGCGTGGCCAGCCCGTCCTTACCAGGTAAGGCAAGCAAGTCGACCATCAGATTTTCTGCAGGGGCGCTCTCGCGTTCCTCCGCCTTGCCGTCGGCGTGAAGGAGCTGAAGTCCGGCGTCGCCGCCAATCTGGTAGGCGAGGACGCTCCAGGGGTTCCGTAGCCATCGCTTCTCGCCGACCGGTCCCTTCACCTCCATCCCTTTTTCTGGATCGAGCTTGTCAAATGGGAGGATGGCAATACGCGCCTTCGGTGGCGTCATCCCAATGTGCTCCACAAACTCCTTCACAGCCGGAAGGTCAGGCAATGAGGACGGCTCTACTACGAGGTGGTAAAGGGTGATTAGTGTATGCGTCTTACCGCCCCCGTAGGTCAGCTCCAGTTGACGCACGGCTTTCTCGTTTTTCGCGGCAAGGCGGCCACAGACGTCCTTTGCCAGCTCCCGCAGGTTGAACGTCGGATAGGTCAACGAAAAGAACTCCACTGGGAGCTGGTAGACCGGCTTGGCTCGCCCCATTGCTACGTCGTATAGGTCAGCAGCGAAGGTCGCCATTGAAAGCTCGCCGGATCGTATGTCGTCCCGCAAACAGACAACCTGGTGCCACGAGGACCACGCAAATTTACTCATCCGCTTTCTCCTTAACTGTTCAGTGGCAATTGCTTATCTTCGTACGCTAACCCCCGCGCTATTACATGGTTGCTCAGGCTCTCAAGAATAGACCGCTCTTCGCTCCCCATCTCAGCCAACTCGATGAGTGCTTGTATAAGCTGAGCAAACACTCTATTGCTCCGCAGCGCGCGAGCATTGAGGTACTCGTCCACCTTCACAACATCCCCGGCCTTCCAAAGATGCATCAGCCTATGGATTTCGTCGATTAGAGGAGCAGGCTTAGCGTCCGCGTCCAGGCCAAGCGTCTTTCGATGACGTTGGTTCCATGTTTTCAGCCTCACCCGACTACCGCTGCTTGCTGAATCGCTATCGTCTTCCACAACATCATCAATGTCGGTGTCTTCGGCATCATCTTCTTGACCCCCAGTTCGTGATAGTAGATCGTACCGGTCAGTCAGCTCTCGATCAGTCAGACCGCATGAGATCGCGTAGAGGATTGCTGCACCGGATGGAGCCTCATCGAATCCGAAGTCGTAGCGGTGGAGGACATAGTAGGTCGTTATGTCGTCCAGGCCGGTTATTGTTTCTGAGCCACTTGCGTGGGTTAAGACCTGCCCTACGACAAAATCGACAACGATACGACGAACCTGTTTTAGGAATTCATCAACCTCGAGTAGCGCACCCGGCTGATTCGCTTTCCTGATAGCGGGATGTTGACTGTAAACTTCTAGCGCGGGTCCGGTCGCAGCCCATACGAAATCCGGACCTCTCAGGCCTGCATCCCAGAATGCCCGGAGTTTTTCTTGGATGCGCTCTCTCATTTCAGTCAAGACAAGATTGTCCCAGCCAGGGCAGGAGTTTTCTGGCCGTTTGCGACAAACGAGCCATACAGAAGATGCCAACGCGGCAGATGCACGTGCCCGCGTTCTTGTACTCATCTCGGTTTGAATCGGCCAACTTCCGTCAACAACAAATCCGGCACGGATTACGGCAGAGACCAACGACGACCAAGCCTGAGGATGCTTGTTGGCAAAGACCACGACAAAGCGACCGTTTGGACCGAGGGCATGACGCGCATTAAGAAAGGCGCGATACATGCCGTTCTCGTAGGTTTCCTCTGATACCGAGAAGTTATCACCGTGGCGACTAGGGTCGTCAATCAGCTCGCCGTTGTTTGCGCCCTTATCCCATTTAGGGCTCAACTCATCAACGAACGCATCCGCCAACTCCGGAATAAGGTCTGAATACAGGCGACGCAGCCAGACATAGAAGTAGTCCATGATATCCGCGTAAATGATCGCATCGTAGTAGGGAGGATCGGTGATAATGACGTCCATATCTGACATCGGAGTGTCGATGGCGCTACCCCGAAGAACGTTAGCGTCGGGAGAGGCGCTCGTCGCTCGCATGAGATGAGCAACTACGAGGCTGACCCAGTCAATTGCACTCTGGTAGGCTCCGCTGGTTTGAGAGAGTGGATTTACCTCCGCGAAGTCCCACAGAAATGGCAGAGCAAAGCGGGAAAAAGTTCCTTCGACTTTCTCGCCCCCCTGGTTCCATCGGGAGATGGTACTACCCTGATTGATCAGGCGATCAAGCATACAACCCAGGAAGCCAGCTATAGCTTGCGATTGTGCAATGGAATAGCCTGTTGCCAGAAGTTCCTTGTATGCGTCTCTGGTACAGAGTAGGAACGTTCCGATCGCCAGTAGTTGCCTGTCAGTGAAGAGATTTTTCCAGGTGTTGAGCCCGTATATTCGCAGCGATGAGGAATTCCGTCCCCTGCCTGCGGGCCCAGGAGTGGGCTCCTCGGGTATGCCAAACGGAATCTTGGCATACACCTTCTCTAGTTCCGCGTTTATATCTTCCACGAGGGCTCGTTCCTCTTCAGTGGGAAGCCGGTATTCCTTTCCATCTGCCCCGTCCACGACCACGGCCGTGAGTGTCGCGCCAATTCGGCCGGCTATGCCCTCCGCGCGAATCTCGTCCATCGTCGTAACAGTGTTCTTGCAACAAGGACACAGTGCTCCCGATCGGAACATCGTACCCGCACCGATACGTTTGTCATGCTCGCGTCTCTGGGCGACATTGCCGCCTGATTGGGGAATGTCGGCAAGGACGCTGAAGGTCACTCCGGTCTCGTCCGACTTGGGTTCCAGAGACAGCAGTACCCTCTTCTTGTCCTTCTTACATAACCACCGCGTTTTCAAAAGAGGGAAGAGGGCGCGACAGCTTTTACATTTGACTGTGCGCGCCCACAGATACGCCACAGTTGGTTTTCCGTCGACTTCTGGGTAGTAATGCTGAAGCGTTTTCTTGGCCCGTTGAAGGACCCACCATCCCCAGGCCCGTGCGTGCCAAGAATAGTCCACATCTGGCGCCGGAAAAAGTCGCCGCTGAACAGCGGCCAAATTACGTTCCATTTGTTTCTTCGTGAGCTTTGCGGTGCCTTTGAAGAACTGCTCCATGAAGTCTGGGGCTTCCAACGCGAAGCTGGGTAGTTGGCTATGCTGGCCCGCCACGCGGCGTGGGTAATCAAGGGTACACTTCAGGACAAACCATGCCACGGGGTTGATGTCGAGCGCAGTTGCTTCGCAACCGAGCCTCATAGCTTCAAGTGGAATTGCGCCACCGCCAGAAAAGGGGTCTGCTACTCGTGGAGGCCTTCCATAGATGTCGCGAATCCTGCCTCGAAACCATTCGATATCAGGATTCGATTCACGTCCCCAATGCAGTATCCCCCCAAGTGTCTCCGAATTAAGTTTCTCCTCGATCGTCCCAGATGGCAGTTTCTTCTTCTTCACCACGTCCACGACCCGGCCCCCAAGTCTTTCGATGATGTCGTCGCGCTCTTTCTTGCTGCCAGGATCATGCAGTAGCGTCGCGATCAGCGCAGCGCGCGAGGCGGCAAGTGGGCGACGAGCAGGCCAGATGTGCAGTGTTGATATATGGCCGTGCCGCACGGTTTTTTCGTGCACCGAATCAAGGGACGTCTGCTTAAGTGGGAACGCGACCTCAATCAACCGTTTGTCATTAGTAGCCATTTGATATCCTTTCGGCTGGGCGGACCAACTGAATATGTGAGGAGAACAACGGGTGATTGTCTATGCGCTCCCAGATCGCGGACATGTCAACACCTAGAGGCAACGTGGCATTTCGGGAAAGCGTATTCAGTTGACAACATAAACGTAAAGCGACGTATGACGTCATCCTAAGAAGCCAATGTTGAAGTGGATTCTCGGCCCATCCACCACTCACAAGTTTAGCGACCGTATCTTTTTCTGTCGGGTTCATGAAGTAAGCATCTTTCCATTTATGTAGATTGGCCACCTTAGTTACCGGGTCTCCTTTTGAGACAGCGTAAAGAACCATGGGCGTGTCCATATAGAAATAAGCTGTCTTCAGCCCAAAATCCAAGCGTGCAATCAATGCGGGGTCAAATGACATACGCGGAGCAACTAGAGCTAGAGAATTGTGAAGAAAATTGCGCAGTGTTGATCCTCCATCATCGAAATTCTCGACTTGAATCCGGAGCCAGTGTGGGTCATCGTACAACGCAAACAGCGTCGATCCAATCAGAGGAGGTTTTGTGAAGCCCCAAACCGAGGTATCATTGGCCAGAAAGTTGTCCATCCATGCGGCCATCTGGTTTGAAAGTGAAGGTGGGAACGCCTCCGGCATAAACACTGCAACCCAGTTCAGGAGAAACCCACTCAAATCCTGTCGTTCCGGTGTCGGAATGACAGTAATGTCCTTGAGAAACGCCCGCCATTCTTCCTCACAGATGCTTCCGACACTACTTAGATCGATAGATAGAGGGGAGGAGGTAAAATCGGCCATTTCAGTTCATCTCTCCTGAATCTTTACGACTTTTCGTGTCTAGGGTGCTTGATTTCATCGCTTTCGCCTACGCCTCCGCCGTCGAGAAAATGCTCTCTTCGTCAATCAAGAAGCTGCGCGCACGTGCCAAGAGCTTGTTGAACGGGTCCTGTACTCGAAGCAGTTGCGGATGGGCACTGGCACAGTCAAAGGCCACATAGAACCAGTACTGGCTCCCCAGATTGCACGCCGCCGGCCACTCATTGGCACTGACGTCAACGGCTCCGATTCTCGCTTTTCCTTTAACTTCGATGCACCGCTTCTCTCCGTTTGGCCGTTTGGACAAAAGATCGAATCCCGGGTTGTCCTGCAATCCAGCGATGCGCGCAAGATCCGGGGTGTGAACGTCCTGGACTTCGGCGCCTTCCGATTCCTCGAAGGCTATCGCCATTCTCATCGCGATCATCTCAACGACGGCATCTTGACGCTTCTTGTCTTCGGGATCGGCGGTTGGAACAACCAGGGCGTGCGCCAGGATCTCGATTTCGCCCACATTTATTAGCTCTGGTTCTCGTTGCCGTTCGCGGATCGCCGAGGATTTCTGTAGCGAAAGCATGCTCTGTCGCTCTCGGATGCGCGTGAGGTCACCTTTGGCCTTGGAGTCGCCTGCCCTTGCTTTGTCAGAGAGCCGTGTTCTCTGAGCCGCTAACTCGGCTTCCTGGTAGTCGTAGCCGCGCGAGAGGAAGTCTATTTGGCCCGGTAGGCCATCTCGCAATGTCTGGCTCAATTGATCCGCTCTTGTTTGTGCGATGCTCCTTTCAATCCAGGTTCTTGCGGTGTCTACTCGCTCCTTGGCGGAGACGATGACGGAACCATACTGGGGCGCTGCACTCCGGCTTCCCTTCAAGACAAGTAGTTGCTCGATGGGGCATTCCTCGATATCCCCATTCAGGTACTGCCGAACTGCGACAAGGCTGACCTGGAGCATTTCATCTTTTCTGAATGCGGGCAGCTCCGGATCCGCCCTCCGGATAAGGCTGACCCGCGCTACGTGGAACAGATAGGGTCGATCCATGTTGGCATCGGTGAAGGTCGCCCCGCGGCGCGCGGCAGGAGAAAGCCGCGAAGAGACGATTGCCCGGAAGCGCTCAAAGAGCGGCTCGCCAGGATGGATCCAAATTGCCTCATCCTCGTCTGAAGGACGATACACCGTGAGCTTTTCACGCTCCTCCGGTGCGTGCTCCCCCAGAAGGGGTAGCAGAGCATCCAGGCTTCCGCGCCTCTTTGCGGCGAATGAGAAGTAGCGATTGGTGTCGCCTTGTAGCTCGATATCGACGAAAGGCGCAGCCTTCTCGATATACTGCCGGACGTAGCCGGGCAGAAGACGGCGATAAATTTCCTGGTCGGATTCCAGACGCAAGCGACCGAGTTCGCGCCGAATGTCCCCCCCATCTCCGTAGATCGCCTGCTGCTTCGCTTCGTAGGCGCGGAGCTGCTCCGGCGTCAGGGTGCCGTCGATGGTCTTGCAGGCGCGTTCAGTCCCATCCTCCGTAATCGCGTCCTCGAGGTATGCTTTGAGTGAGACGCCCTCAAAGAGCCGGCCGATTACGTCAAAGACCTTGTCGGAATTGAGTTCCCTCCGCATGCGCTCGAGTTTGTCGAGGAGCGTCTTAACAACTCGGCCCTCCCTGGTTTTGCCCGCGACGAGGTTAATGATAATGACGGGGTCGTGCTTCTGCTTGTAGCGGTGGACGCGGCCCATGCGTTGCTCCAGACGAGCCGGATTCCAAGGGATGTCGTAGTTGACCATCAACCAGCAGAACTGGAGATTGATGCCCTCGCCGGCGGCGTCGGTTGCAACCATGTAGGTGGCTCCTCCGTCGCAAGCAGGCTTGCGGAAAAACTCGACCTGCTCTTCGCGATCCTGATATGGCATGCCGCCGTGGATCCTTGCCACCTTTCCGGTATAGCCCATTCCCTCGAGACGGCGCACGATGAAGTTAAGCGTGTCCTTGTGTTCAGAGAAGATTAGGACCTTCTCGTTTCTGTAATTCGGGTCTTCGAGAAGCTCCTGCAGCTTCTCAAACTTTGACTCGTCGCCGAGGTCGTAGACTCTTTCCGCGAGCATTGTCAGGCCCCGTACGATGCTACGCTCCGCTTCGAGTTCAGCGAGTGACGTTGCGATCACGCTTCGGATAACGGTCGTTTCCGCAATCTCGTTCTCTTCTTCTCCTTGATCAGAGCTTTCCTCGTCCGCCGTTTTCTCCTCGAACACGTCATGCGCGTCCTTCTCTGACTTGCGCTGCAAAGCCCTCAACTGCTCCTCATCCAACTCACCGGTCTGGATCTTATTGATCAATTCTTCAAGCCGGTCGAGGCGACGTTGAAGGGATCTGAACAGAGCCCACGTTGAGCTGGCTAAGCGTCGCTGGAACACGCTCATGGCCATCCTCGCGGCGGATCGGTTCAGAATGCGCGATCGGTTGTAGAAATCCCTAATGTACGTCGTGGTCTCGTCGTAAAGTTTTTGCTCGCTGATTTCCCCCTGCTTTAGGTCGTAGCTGTGGGTGCTCGTCTCCCGGCTGGGGAAAAGGGGCCGACCGGCCAAATCGACCATCTCCTCCTTTACGCGGCGAATGAAGTGCCGTCGGCGCGCTTCGGGGGGGAAGGCGGCAAACGCGTCCGGCGTTGACAGGGTTTCTGGCTCCAACAACCGCCAGAGCGCGAAGTAAGGATAATCCTTGCCCATGTGCGGGGTCGCAGTCAGCAGTAGGAGATGTGTAACGGTCCAATTGAGCTGCCATCTTGGATCACCGGAATCGAGACCCGTCAGCGCCTCGGCCAGCTTGTATCGCTCTGTCTTTCGAACGTAGAGATCCGGATCACGATTCGCCGATAGCTTATGCGATTCGTCGAAAATCACAAGGTCATATGGCTGGACCGACGGTTCCCGAAGTCGGGAGAACATCCGCTCTCCGGCCAGGGTGTCGACACTGACAATCCGGAGATCACTGTCCTCACCGACAAAGGGATTGCCGAGCCGCGCGTCTGTACCGGAGGCAATTTGGAACGGGAGACTGAAGAGCTTGTGCATCTCCTTGTACCAGTTGCCAACAAGCCCAGCGGGCGGAACGATCAGCACACGCCGAATCAACCGACGAACCAGCATCTCCCTGACATACATGCCCGTCATGATGGTTTTCCCAGCGCCTGCATCGTCTGCCAGCAAGAAGCGTAAGCGGCTCTGGGGAAGCATGTGCTCGTAGACCGCGATTCGTTGGTGCGGGAGAGGATCGATCAGGGACGTCTCGGTCGCGAAGACCGGGTTGAACAGGTGACCATATCCCAGACGCTCACCTTCAACAAATGTCTTTACTTTCTCGGGATTGGCCAGGAAGTCGAGGAACCGTGGCTCTGGAGCAGTCCGAACGGCCTGCTCAGGCGTAGGCATCGTCGGAACAAAAGCGTCCATTCCCACAGTTTCGGCTTTATGAATCATCGAGAGTGCCACTGGCGATGGAGTAGAAGCTCCATTTTCCCAACGACTTACAGTCACGAAGGTCACTCCCATGGCTTCAGCGAGCCGGGCCTGCGTAAGGCCAAGTTTCGCCCTCAGAGCTTTGATTCGGGGGCCTATTGAGTTCAAACCTGTGTCGTTTGAGAACATCTTATTTAACACCAAGTCTACGCCCACAAGACACGATTATTCGATCCAAGTGCGCTTTTAATGGGTGTTAAGTTACTTGTTAAGTTGGTCATATTGCGCACGCAGGGGATGACGCTGGTTCCCCCTATGCGGCGGACCATCTCATTCAGATCGGGTAGCCCACGCAGCGCAGGCAGGAATTATGAGCTAGCTAGTTTACAGAACAGATTAACAAGCCTCATTTCGTCGATAGAGCCAGCGGCTGCGCTGCCAATGCGCGGGTCAGCAACAATTACTGCCAAGCATTTGGCCCGAGATAAGGCTACATTGATCCGATTACGATCAAGTATGAAAGCAAGTCCCCGTGATCCATACTCACCGTAGCTGGAACAAAGTGAAAGGATGCAAACAGGAGCCTCCTGCCCTTGGAACTTGTCGACGCTGCCAATGCGTGCGCCAGTTGGAAGTGCGGCTTCGAGAGCCCGCACTTGTGCATTGTAGGGCGAAATAAATAGAAAATCTTCCAGCACCAATGGTTTTGTGCTGCCGTCTGACGCCGTATAAGCCCGCCCCAGCAAGTCGTTGTAAACGGCCTTCACCCGTTCGACCTCTTCATCGCTTTGCTGGATGTCTCCATCATGCTCGACACCGATGAAAACAACGCCGCTCTCCCTGGAGATAATGCCATTTGCATTGGGCACAAGTGCTATCTTCTGCTTTGCGCAATCAGGGTGTGAACGAAGGCGACCCTCGTAGATACTCTCCGAGATGAAGCAGCAAACCGATGGATGCATCCGGCGTGACTCACCGAGGAAAAGACCATAATCCGACGGCACGACTGCGTGGAAAACCGGCAGATCGGGCAGGCTGGCCCTCAAATCTTTGAGGGCATACTGCAACGATGAGAGTCCGGCGTCGCCGGGATGGGTACCTTGGATCGGCTGTTCAAGCTGCATCTGATCGCCAAGCAGAACGAGATTCTTCGCGCAACGAGCCATGGCTACGGCATTCGCCAATGAAACTTGGCCAGCCTCATCAATAAACAGGAAGTCGAGCACTCCCTCCCATTCTGGTAAAGTGAAAAGCCACGCGGTTCCGCCTACGACGCCGTTCGTGTAGGCCGCGCGTGCCTCCTTATTGCTCTCGACGTAACGAAGCGCTGGGTTATCTGCAAATAGCGAACCTTCCTTTTCACCGCCAGCCTTGATCCCCCGGAGGAAGCCGCCAGCTTCTTTGGCGGCCTTACCGCACTCGATGAGCAAGTGGACGATGGCTTTATGACTGTTGGATGAGATGCCTACTCTCTTGCCTGCGGATAATAACGCATTGATGACGCGTGCCGCGGTGTAGGTCTTCCCGGTGCCCGGAGGCCCCTGGACTACCAGACATCCGCCTGGCATGGTGCCCGTGACGCGAATGGCGGCGTTCGCCGTGGTTTCGCCGGCACTCTGCAAAATCGCGGTGGGAGCCGCGCGCCCCAAAAGCGCCGCAACGGGCAAGTGAAGGTTTCCCGCAAGATGGTTCGTGGAGACTTCGGTCAGCGCAGCCTGAATTGCCGCCGCATTAACATACTCATACGGAATAAGGGAACCGTGCTGGGGAAAGGAGCCTCCGAATCTCTCATTCAGTGTCTTGTTGCCGATTTTTAGCTGAAGCGTTCCCTTGGACGTATCAAGCGCGGCCAGGGTGAACTTTGCCTCAAGGTCATCGGTGAACATGACAGAAGTCTTTCCATCGGCAGCAAGCTTACATTCCTGCGACGGGTCGAAGCGGTATGTTTGCACCTGTGATTGTTTCTCTGCGGTCGGGGAGCCAACGGCTCGGACACCTTGAATGCAGCCCGAATCGTCACGAAGTTCTTCAGCTGTGGCTTTGGCGCGGTCAAACATGCGCCACCACATCGGCTTTTCTTCCCTGCGGTGAAAATCCAGCAGGTCAGCAAGAACAATGGAGAATGAATCGCCCCGTTCGCGAAGCGTTCCAATGGTCGCAAGTCTGGTGACAACATGCGGAGGCAGCACTTTCGGCGCCGAGACCGCAGGCGTCACTGCGGCGGCTGGTGGCTGGGCCGGACGCATCATGGAGATGTTGCTCTCCCCGGCAACCTTCCTCAGCCATTGCAACAACTCTGCGGTGGATTTGCAGTCATCCTCGTTGTAATCGCGGATCCCTTTGAGGATTGCACTGCCTTCCCAAGTACGTGGCTGTCTGCTTTCTATCCAGTGTGCGTATTGAATGATGGAGTCAACGGCGGTGGTCACCTCGGTCGAACGTCGTGGTCGATAAAGATGCTCAACCGCCTTGATCGAGTAGCTATCCTCACCAATACGCAGTCCATGACGGACGGTCTGATAAAGGTCGACGAACACCTCGCTCCTAAGGAGGTCGTCCACTTCGTCCTGACGCGTATCATGGCGCGTGCTGAGCCGCCTCACGGCGCTCACTTCGTATGGAGCGTAATGATAAATATGCATACCGGGGTTCTTTTGCCATCGCTCGAACACCCAGTCGATGAACCCCTCAAACGCGCGCTTTTCCTCGTCGCGGTCGTGCGCCCACCAGTCACGGAACTCTAATGCCCCGGTGCGTGTGTTTCTTGAAGAGACCCCGAACAGATACTCGAGGCCTCCAGGAACCAAAGGATAGCCCTCCATGTCGAAGAATACGTCTGCTGGATGATCGGGTGGCAGGGTTGCAAGCCCCACAGGTTCACCGTTCGCGCCCACCTGGGCCAGAACTTCGTACTGTGCGGGTGCGTCGGGTGTCATCAACCGATTCGCGCGTGTTTGGCATTGGAGACGCGCCTGCGCCGCGAGCTCTTCTAAGGAGTCGGAAGCGAGTTTCGGAACCGATCTTCCAGAAGCCACTCCAAGTTCCGCCATCGTTGCGATGCCAGCACCCTTAAGCTTCTTAATCTGGCCGACTGTAATTCCAGCAACTCTCACGAGATGATCCGAGTCGTCGAAGAACTTTTCTGCGTATGATGTCCAGCGGCCGTGGTCAGCCATCGGAAGCGGTTCGGGGCGATCCGCAATGTTCCCAGTGAAGCCCTCCTGCATGGACAAGAAGTTCGCCCTGACGTGGCGGTAGTAGTGAATGAAATCCTCTACGCGAAACTCAACCCGATTCTTGGTGCCAAGAATGAGCCCAAAGATTTCCGGCATCTGCTCGCCGGTTGTTGCCGCAAACATTTCCGAATAGCAACAAAGCTGAATGGCGTAATGTGGCTTGGGTGAGCGGGCGAGTTTCGTATCCCATACTTGGTATCGCCCCGCCCCGTCGAGTATGAGGAAGTCCGCAAATCCGGCGAATTGCTCATCCTGCAATGCCGCTTGATAAATAATCGGAGCCCGCGCCTTGATGGCAGAAATTGTCTCCAAATGGGCAGCGACAGTATCGCCTTTTGAAATCTCTACCAACTCGGCGACGGACAATTTGAATTCTTCAAGCACGGTACGTTCGTGCTCGTCTCCGGTCCGCGCGATGAGTTTCTGATCCTCGGTTTCTTGGTCAGGCGTCACCGCATTGTGGTTCTCCAGGTAGTACCGGTCCATCCACGATGCGAAGGGTGAAATAGCGTAGCGAACAAGGTCGCTGGGAGAGTAAATAATCTTGCCTGAATGCCTGTTCATGGCTAAACAGAAGATCCAAAAGGAATCATGCTAGACGTATAGACCTTTCGAAGGCGAGGCACGATGATCTCGCCCGGTGGCCAAAAGTTGTTGAGTATTCAACATTCTCATGCTGCGTTCGCAACCTGTCAAAAGAGACCCCATACTCGAGTAAATTAATCTCCTTTGCGCCAGGGCGAGCGTGCGCTCTATGTACCGCTGCTGCGGTGCCAGCTAGGTACCCAGGGCACGGATGCAAGACAAACCCCCAATCGAGATCCCCGCTCGCAAAGCGGTCATCATCACACGCCCGTACGCAACCCTAGACTCACGCTTATTGACGGGCTCGTAAAAGCACAGATGGCGGCACGAGCTGTGGCTGTCACGCGACCGGCTTCAATCATCATCGCGAGGCTCGCGTTGGTACAAGCAGCCTTGCGTTTCGGTCGATAGAATCTGCAGTGCAAAGTCCAGTCGGGGACTGTCATTACTGTTATCCTAATCCAAACCCATTGGCTGGTGTTGCTGGTGATTAGCGAGGAAGCACCCCTCGGAAGAAACAATGACACATAAGTATCTGGCGTTTGACATCGAAACGGCAAAAGATATTCCTGGTGAAGACTTTGTCTGGCGCAGGCATAGGCCGCTTGGCATAGCTTGTGCAGCGACATTCGCAAGTGATGCTGGACAGCCCGTTCTATGGCACGGTAGGACGCCGAATGGTACCCCTGCGCCACGAATGAATCGGGATGACGCCCAGAATCTTGTTGATTATTTGGTGCGAATGGTTGCAGACGGGTACAGGATTCTGACTTGGAATGGGTTAGGGTTTGACTTTGACATTCTGGCAGAGGAATCCTCTGCTGCTGCGAGCTGCAAGGAATGTGCTCTTGGGCACGTGGATATGATGTTCCATGCGTTTTGTATTCTTGGCTATCCCATAGCGCTTGAAAAGGCCGCACAGGGTATGGGACTGCCGGGAAAGCCTTCGGGCATGAGCGGTTCTAAGGCTCCTAGACTTTGGGCACAAGAGCAATTCAAAGAAGTGCTAGACTATGTCGCTCAAGACGTAAGAATTGCCCTGGACATTGCAAAGACTTGCGAGCAGAGTCAACGTCTGGAGTGGATAACGCGTAGAGGTACAAAAGGATCAATGCCACTGAGAAGCGGCTGGTTCACTGTCGAGGAAGCACTGCGTCTTCCTCAACCAGATACCTCCTGGATGTCTGCCCCGATTCCACGTCGGGATTTTACTGATTGGCTTGCCACAAAGTGATTCAGTCCGTCAAGACACCATATCCACATAAAGATCGCTCCACCAGGAATTCGCAAAAATGAGGCGCTGGACGAAGGAAGCCAACCTCTCCACAATGATTTCGCTCTCCAATGGCTGTTTGGCAGCAACCTTGACCCCCATAGCCGGCGTAGCTTCCACTGCCGTAGCGTTCGCGCTCGGGTGATTTCCAGACTTTGCCGTAGAAAGGACAGTCCGATTAGCAAAAGGGTTTCACAACCCCGCGAACAGGCAACAGAGGAGTACAATGGTTCCGTTTTCAAGTTCACAAAAGGAAATTCTGGCTAAACCAAAACCTGAGGTCGAAATGGTGGTCTCTTGCAATGATCTGGCCACTGAGCAAGAGTCGTGGCATCGACGTTCACGGCTTTATGCATCAACCACGCGAGGTGCTGAGGCCAATAGTTTTCACATCATAGAGAATACGAGGTAACCGCACGGGCAAAGGAATAGCGTCAATGAACGGTGATCAAAACATCGCATGCTACCTGCAACTTTTCAGGGGGCGCGAAGACTACTTTGCGGAACAAGGTGAAGATTGTTACTTTCCGGTGCCGAAACCATTTGACGAGTTCTACTTGGACCAGCACCTACGGGGCGATTCCACATACGGACTATACGTGCTCAACAGCAAGAGTTGCTGTTACCTCCTCTGCGTCGACATAGATATCCCGAAGAGCAACGTCGACGGGATTGATATCACAGATCCCGCCGAGAAGTACCGGAATCTGCATCCTAAGTTACAGGCGGTACTTGACGCCCTTAGAAAGCTGGGGGTGTCCCCAGAGTCAACCCTGCTGGAGGACACGGGCGGACGGGGTTACCACGCCTGGGTTTTTCTCGCCGACCCGTTGGATGGCACGATCGCTGTAAACTTCGGTGCGGCCCTAAAGAGACACTTACAATTTGAGGTGGAATTCTTTCCCAAGCAAGGAACCTTAAACGAAACGCGCAAGTACGGCAACCTAATTAAATTGCCACTCGGAGTCCATAGGAAGTACGGATCGCGAAGCGTGTTCTTTTCCATGGGCGAAGATGGGCCGAACTTCATAGAAGGAGTCAAGGCAAACCTGGAGCACCTCACCTCTGTTGTGGCTGTTACGCCAGACATCATTGTTCATTCAGCACACACGCTGGTGGGTGAGCTGCCCCTTCCTGACTATGCGCCTCTGGAGCTCGTGAGCGCGATTCAGGGACGCCCGCACTTCGACGGAGAGCCGGAGACTCTCCTTTCGCAATGCCAGGCTCTGAGTAGTATCCGTGCAAAGGCCGAAAGAGGAGAATTCCTTACTCGTTCCGAGGCTTTCCATTTTGCGAATGCTATGCTCTCCGTTTCCGGAGGGACGGAGTGCGTTCACGAAACAATGCAGCTTTCTTTCCGACAGAAATACGATCAGCAAAGAACTCAAAAGGAGATCGATCGTATAACGCCGCTCCATCCCACTAGCTGTTCTACTCTTGTCCAGATCTCGATATGCCCAAAGTACTGCAAAGACAGTGTACGTAAGAGGAATGAGGATTCATTAGCGCCCAATACTTCTCCTTGCAGCGTTTGGCTTCAGCAAACGCGACGCAAACGCGTAACCGTGCATGAGAACCTACTAGATTTAATTGCCACGCCAGATAATGTGAAGTCGGCGTTTTTCCAGCTTAAGCAATACCACGAGCACGAGGACCTACTGTTCTTTGATCCATTTGATTTTAATCATTTCGAGATGCACCTTGATGCGAACTGCGAGGTGATTGCGAGGGCTTTGAAAGAGAAGGACGAATTGGCGCTAGCCGGTTATCTTCCGGTTCGCCTGCCGAAGAAGCTCGATGACAACTTGGTCTTGGAATTTCGGACGATGTCCTATTCGAGCGTCTATGATCAAGCTCCCATTCAAGCCGTATTTAACTTTATTGCTCCAATTATTGAGGGGGAGTTCCAGAGCAACTCCTACGGCTACCGCTGGAATCTTGACTCTGACGACACGCCACGCATCTTTGAGGACTGGCGAACGGCGTACCCGAAATTCCGAAATGCGATTTTGTCTGCGCTTCGCCGGAATCCGAATGGCTATCACGTCTGTTGCGACATCAAGGGATTTTACGATCATGTTGACCACCAAATCCTCGTCCAGCAGATTCGGAAACTGGTATCCGATGAATATGTTTACCGTCTGATTGAGCGAGTCGTGGGCGCATACGAGTTTCAGAAAGACGGCGGAAGCGGATTGCCGCAAGGGCCGGCATACGCACGACTTCTTGCCAACTTATATCTCAATGATTTTGACAGAGCGGCAGTCCGCATTACGCCCGAGTATTTTCGTTATGTCGACGATCTCGTTCTCGTATTCAAGAACAAAGAAGATGCAGAGCGAGGATTGGAGAAGTTGGCCAGGTTACTTTCGGAGTTGCATCTCGAGTTCTCTCAGGACGAAACAAAAAAGCCGGCAATCAACATAAATATGGATTTCACCCGAGTTCGAAAGACGCTCGACAAAATCCACTACGGCATTCTGGAAGGCACGAAACACTTGCCACACCTCGCTCAGCAGGCTGTCAAGGACTTTGGAGACGCAATCGAGCGACGCAATGTTTCGCCGGAAAACCTTGGCAAGCTCATTGAGCTCAATGATATGCTCCCGTCACTTCTGTACGTGGTCACACAGGAGTCCTTAAATCCACACCCTCTAAGGGAAAGAGTCCGCGAAGCGGTCAGTTTTCTTGTCCGACATCACTATTTTTGTCCAAAAAAGCTGAAAAACATCTTCTATTCAATTCTTCAGATCGAGCCGGACAGAGGAGCTGTCCTGGAGCTCTTTAGGGCAATGGAGTCGGCGCACAAGGCATATTTTATGCTCAGCGTCTTCGCGCGTTGGAAACTTCAAGACGAGCACCACGAGTTGCTTCAGGAAATGGTTGGTATTGCATTGGCAGAATCTGACTCGTTCGTCTGGGGTTTCGCGGTTGCAATTGCCTCCTACCTCGACATCGCAATTGACCGTGCTAGCCAGCTGAAACATCTTGGGGAGGGCTTGTTACTTGAGGGTGGCTTGTTCGGCCTTCTTAAGTGGGTTGGAGCAGTCAGCTATGAGGCCCTGGAACCTGAGGAACAGAAACGATTCACGGAGCTAGTAGGCCCGAATAGTCCCGACTTGGCGAAGATGCTTATCCTCGGAAAGTTATCCAATCCGCCAACGAGATACGTCGATGGACTCTATTTCAGAAATATTCTCCAAGGGTCAAGCACCCTACTGCTTCCAGCCGTTTCGGCACTGCTTGCCGCGGCAAGCGATGCTAATGAGCTTTTCTATAGTCTCGTTGAATTCGGTTTGCGCCGCCTAGCGTTTAAGTCGCTGTTCATATCACTCATAACCAAGGAAGTGTTTAGCAGACGGGGGTCTTCAGGTCCGGCCGAGTTGGATAATCTCAGAGCATTATATGGCCAAGTGCCTGATCAGGAAGTGGCCAAGGCCATGCTGAACGCGCTGTCGCGCATCACGAATTACGGACTCTCATGCGATATAGACTTCGCCAAATTGCACAAGCAGGTAGACCGATACAACGAATGCTTTTTGTTCGACAGGACGACTTCAGACCCTTCCTACACTTATTTGGAGCTTATCCCAGAAAGTAGACTACGAGAGTACCTCCACTGCGACCTGGATTTTGCACGCACTATTGTGGCCGACCTTTCGGTCAAGACTATTCTCCTCCCCTCCAATTTTGTCTATTCCAGTGAGCGAGGCGAAATCCGACTTGAATTCATAAACAGGGAGCAGTGTGCGGTGCTCGACCCAAAGCAGTTCCGGCGAGGCCCCGACGCCATTCGAGCCGCTCTTCTGCTTGCAGCCCAGGCTTATGAAAAGGCGGCGTACTTCCGCCGCAAAACCGGAAAGGTACCGCCGATAAGCCTCGACAATGTTCTTGTAAACACAAAGACGAATACTCTAGTCTTCCGGACCGTGGGTAAATGCCTATGCGTGCCGCATTTAATCGACGGGGTTGCTGTGGGTGATGAGCCGTCCGACATTGCGAAAATGATTTCAGTGTTCTTGAGAAATCTTTTCTTTGAGAATGATCGTGAAGCCCGAAACTTCCTGGAGAAAAAGCATCATAAAGGCCTGGATGCGTTCCTATGTCACTGTATTCAAAACATGGGGGGAAGGGAACATGCCCATCGCTATACCTACCCTCGCTTCGCGTACCTGGTCGAGCAACTGACAGAACCTACCGGGCTGTCAGAGCAACAGGTGTGCATGCGCTATCTGCGCGAACGGCTCAAAGGCACTCTATTTAGGTATAACTCGCAAAAGATTACGTGGGCTGGCATCTGCCGTGCGCTCAACGAACACATTACTGACCATTTTCGACTCGTATGCGAGCCTCAACTCTTGCACGATGCCCCATTTCGGAATCGCCTTTTATTTGGGGGTCGCGGCATCCGCGGGCTTCACACCCTCTCCCGGGAATTACTGAATCTCGTTCTCAATCATGATGATTTGTTGGGTACGAATTACGTAGATGATCCATATTGCGATCTAGTCGAATTTCTGCTGCTGTACGGCATCATTTGCGTGGAAGCAGTGTCGCTGGCGAGAATGCTTGACGACAAGCAAGCGTTGCGCGAGTTATTTGCAAGGCACCCACGAGGTGAACAGATCGTACGTGTCGAAGCCGCAGGACTCGATGCAAGCTTCGCCGCGAAAGATCTCGGTGCACTTCTTATAGATGAGCCCAAGGAGAGAAGAGATCAAACAATCATCGCCTTGTCTCTTCGTGAGTTGGCTGTCCAGTCGTTATTGGCTTGTGGTGTGGTTGAGGTGGACGATCACTCATTAAGAGTCAGAAAGTCCGGGAAGGTGAGCGACGAGGTATTTTTTCGGTTTGCTCATGCGTGTCTCATTCGGCTCCCCCAAAGTGAACAGTCCGCAGAAGGAATCGTAGACTCTGTGTTCTCGGCATTACGATCAAATGAAGACTTTGGAAGATTGGGGCAGCTACGCGAAGCCAGGAAAGTTGTTGAGATACTCGCGGAGGATCTGCAACGAGTCAGGAGTTCTCTCGCTATCGCACGGTATTACGGATATGCATCTTGCGGATATTTCCCCCCCAACATCTCTTGCAAAGGCCGGTTTCTGCGCAAGAGGATAGCCAAGGAGGATTCGCTCCCTGGATTCGCTTTGACTAACCAGTTTCCGACAAACCGTGAAGGATATGCTTGCTCTTGGGATGAGCGAGATGCTTCTGTGGATAACTTGGTGATACCAAGTGAAGGCGTTAATTCGCTGATGATGGACCTCGTGAAGGGAAAAGTATTCGGCTACAAGCTTCTTTACCTTTACTCTGGAAAGGCGTTGCTGCTATGGGATATCGCGGGATTGTTTGTAAGCGGAATTGTTGTTGCAGCCTGTGAAGCAGCAAGAGGGGCCCCAGCCGTCGGAGCGGTTGCAAAGGGAGTTTGCACGGTCGGTACCTGGCTTTTTGGAACCGCTACTGTGTTTCTTTTCACAAAGGGTGTTCTATATGATCTGGAACATTGGCTGGGCCCGAACAAGAAATTTATGAGAACTCTACGCGAGATATTTACTCTTTCCCCGCGCTCATTCTAGTTGCACTGGCCTCCGGGACACTCAAGGGCGGCCATAAAGGGCTGGTTTCGAACTGACCATTGGTTGCTTCTGTGGCGACGAGTCACGATGCCATCGTTCGCGTCTGTTCAAGATCATCCCGAAACACGTACCACCCGCGTGATGCAGTTCAGCCGCGCTAGGATGCCGTAAGAGCCGCCGCCAGCGGACGCGGCACCTTTGACTACCTGGCTTCTGACCAAGCGGCCGCGCCTACAATGGAAAGCGCTTGATCCTCTCGGTGAACCGGGTTGAGGAGCACCCACAGCCATGAAAGACCTGCCTCTGTCGAAGGTCTACCAGTTGCTCGAACCGGGCCCAGTGGTCCTGCTGACGACCACCTGCAAGGGAAGGGCCAACATCATGACGTTGTCCTGGTACATGATGGTCGAATTCGAGCCGCCGCTGATTGCATGTGTTGTCAGCAACGCCAATCACAGCTTTGCCACACTTCGGGCAACGAAGGAGTGTGTGATTGCCATCCCGGCGCTGGAACTGGCGCCCAAGGTCGTGGCAATCGGTAACTGTTCCGGCCGAGACGTGGACAAATTCAAGAGATTCCGCCTTACGCCGGCGCCAGCCGAGCGTGTGGCGCCACCCCTGGTGGCGGAGTGCTTCGCCAACCTTGAGTGCAAGGTGGTCGATACCCGGCTCGTCAACAAGTTCAACCTCTTCATCCTGGAGGGACTCAAAGCCTGGACGGATCCGGCGCTGAAACATCCAAAGACGATCCACCATCACGGGTACGGAAGGTTCGCTGTGGATGGAGAGATGATCAGGCTGAAGTCGAGGAAACTGTAAGGGTACTCGTCCAGAACCCTGGGGTACAACCTCAAAGCCGGGAACGATAAAGGGTAATTTGTGGGCTGAAGGCCAAGTACCCCACGTCGATGATGGCCACAACCGCATAGACTTCGATCAGGATGAACGATTCCTCTCCTCAGCTCCGGACCCCCTCAGAAGAGATCGCCGGCCTCGTGGAACGGGTCACCTTCTTCAATGAGGAGAGCGGGTTCGCGGTGCTCCGGGTGAAAGTCCGGGGGCAGCGGGAGCTGGTGACGGTCCTCGGCTCCGTGCCGGCTGTGAGCGCGGGGGAGTGGCTGACAGCGAAAGGGTGGTGGGTCCGGGACAAGGAGCATGGCCTCCAGTTCAAAGCGCAGGCCTTGAAAGCCGTCCCGCCAACGACGAGCGAGGGTGTCGAACGGTACCTGGCCGGCGGCTTCGTGAAGGGTGTTGGGCCTGTTCTGGCGAAGAAGCTGGTCGGACACTTCGGCGCCGGGGTATTGGATGTAATCGGGAACAACCCCGCTGACCTGGAGTCCGTCGATGGTATCGGCCCAAAGCGCCGGGAACGGATCGCCACTGCATGGCAGGAGGGGATGCAAATCCGCGAGATCATGGTCTTCCTGCACAGCCACGGGGTCAGTACCGGCCGCGCAGTCCGCATCTATAAGACCTACGGGAATCTAGCCATCCAAACAGTTCGGGAGAACCCCTTCACTCTGGCAAAAGAGATCCACGGCATAGGCTTCGCCACGGCGGATCAGATCGCACGGAGCGTCGGGATACCCAAAGACTCGCAGAATAGGGCTCGGGCCGGGATCGACCACGTACTGCTAGGGGCAACCTCCGAGGGTCATTGTGCCCTGCCGCTGGAGAAGCTGAAGGCGGCGGCAGTGAAACTGCTGGAAGTGCCGGTGGAGACCATCGAGCAGGCCCTCTCACAAATGTTGACCAGTGGGTCTCTCCTGCTGGAAGAGATCGACGGCGAGCCACTTGTCTTCCTGCCACACCTGCGCAAAGCAGAAGACGGCATTGCGACGAAGATCAAGCGCCTCGCCGCTGCCGGTGTGACCTACCCAAAGATCGACTTCGATAAAGCGGTCGCCTGGTGCGAGACAAAGACTGGAAAGACTCTGGCCCCAAGCCAGCGTGAGGCGCTGAAGACTGTCCTAGCCAGTCGAGTCGCTGTCATCACCGGCGGTCCCGGCGTGGGCAAGACCACATTGGTGAATTCAATCCTCCTGATCCTCCGAGCAAAGAAAGTGAAGTGCCTGCTGTGTGCGCCTACCGGAAGGGCGGCGAAGCGCCTTACAGAGACCACTGGGATGGAAGCGAAGACCATTCATCGCCTGCTGGAAGTTGATCCGGCCACGGGAAGGTTTCAGCGCAATGAGGACAAGCCGCTGGACTGCGACCTTCTCATTGTCGATGAGACGTCTATGGTGGACGTACTGCTCATGTACGCTTTGCTCCGCGCCCTCCCCAGGACTTCTGCACTCATTATGGTCGGCGACGTGGACCAGCTTCCCTCCGTCGGGCCGGGGAATGCCTTGCGTGACCTGATTGATAGCGGCGTGATACCCGTCGTCCGTTTGACCGAAGTATTCCGCCAGGCGGCAACGAGCAAGATCATCACCAGCGCCCATCTCATCCGCCAGGGGAAGATGCCGGAGCTGCGGTCGGCGGGGTCCGGCTCCGACTTCCATTTCATCGAGCGCGATACGCCTGAGGAGATCGCCGCAACCCTCGTGAGGCTGGTTCAAGACAGAATCCCGAAGGGGCATCGGCTCGACCCGATTCGTGACATTCAGGTGTTGTGCCCGATGAACCGGGGTTCGATAGGAGTCCGCGAGCTGAACACGGCTCTGCAGGGTACCCTGAACCCTGTTCGGCCCGGTGAACCTGCCGTGGAGCGGTTTGGATGGCGATTCCATGTCCGAGACAAGGTCATTCAGACGGAGAACGACTACAAGAAGGAAGTGTTCAATGGGGATATCGGCACCATTGAGAAAATCGATGCCATCGAGCAGGAGCTTTCCATCCGTTTCGACGACAGGCTGGTGGCCTACGACTTCGGGGAACTGGATGAAGTCTCGCTGGCCTACGCGGTGACCATCCACAAGTCGCAGGGCTCGGAGTTCCCCGCGGTGGTCATCCCGGTTGCCATGCAGCACTACATGTTGTTGCAGCGAAACCTGGTGTACACCGGAATCACCCGGGCCAAGCAATTACTCGTGATGGTCGGCCAAAAGAAAGCCCTTGGCCTGGCGGTCAGGAATGACCAGTCACGCAAGCGGTATTCGGGACTCCTGAGTAGCCTGCGAGAATCCGGTCAGTAGTACCCCCTGATGTTCTGGACCTCAATGCACACCGAGCCGCACGGAGCCGGCACGGCTACGACTACCTTGCGGAAAAACGGCCGCTTGCCATGCCAACTCCCGCGAAAGCACTAACCATCCACTCGTTCATCGGATGCTGCTCCCCACAGTCCAGACATCTCGTCGTGGCAAACTGAGCTCCGCAGTGAGGGCAAACCCCTCGGGTTTGGAATGTGTCGAATGGCTGCCCGCACTGCCCGCATTGCCAGTGGGCTCCCAACGGTGGCTCTGTTCGGCAACTCGGACAGGCGAAGCCTTCCCGGCGTGGCAATCTGGCAAGGCGTAACAACCCCTGCGCGTGCCGCAGCCCACCCCAGCAATTCATCAGCATAAAAGCGGAAATCGCACCAATCCAGATTGAACGTAACCACAAAGCGAGGACGAAGAACCCAACAACACCCACAAAGCCGAGGACAGTAGCCACCATCAGGCTGCGGGCGCGTCCCAACACAAACCACAACAGAGAGCGAAGAATCTGTCCGCCGTCCAGGGGATAGATCGGCAGCATATTGAAGACCAGCAGCGACACGTCAATCCACAAGACCGCCCGCAACAACTGGTAGACATCGGGCATTGCCTGTGCCCACCCCATCGAGCGACTCAACACAACCGCTATGACAAAGACCGGCAGGAGCGCCACGTTAACCAGAGGTCCTGCAGCGATGCTCCAGAGTGTGGCGCCTGGCCGTTGCGGAGGATTCACATACGCCACTCCGCCGAGAGGCCACAGCACGATCTGGTTGGCCGTTCCGCCCACTTGCCGGCAAGCCAGGGCGTGACCAAATTCATGCATGAGCACAATTGAGAATAGTGCCAGGTACTCCAATGCGTTCCAGGCGACCGAGGAGTATCTGCCCTTTCGGCTCTCGATTTCATACGCTGCTACGAGAAACCAGGACCAATGCAGGAAGAGATCGACTCCGGCGAGGCGGAACAGATGTATGGAACCTTGGCGAATACTCGGCATCAAGGTAGCTTACCTTATTTGGTTTGTTCCGGGCGGTGGGTGGCCCTACCGCTTTCGTCAGAAAGGCCACGCCAGCCTGGTACAAAAGGTTCTCGCATGCGATACGCACCACTCCAGCGCCCTCAGCCTTAATTGGTGATCCCGAAACCCTCATAACTGCCTTGTAAGCAGTCGGCGGGTCTCCCTCTTACCGGCAGTGTGAGTCGTTTCGGTAGCCCAGCAGGGCCACTTTTTGTCGTCTTCTTCGCAAAAACGAGGGCTTCGGTTGTTCCCGTCAGCGGCCAAATGCCCTGCCCGGTACGGTCACGAACTCGGCTCCCAAAGTATTCGGGGCACCAGGGTAGCCGCGTCGGTTTGAGCGCACCGTTACCGACCAGACTTCCGACCGTTACCAAAGGCCAGAAAAGAGCCTGTATCCACGACCATTTGAGCGTGGTGAGATTGTATCGCAAAAGCCTCTCGACGTGGCATAGGAACCGGTGGAAGAATTGCAGACATGGTGTGGGATATCTTTATTTCTCTTGGGCTACTGGCAGCAGCTTCCGCAATGGCTTGGATGGGGGTGCGCGTGAGCCTCTATCCTCCAAGGCTAAAAGCTGAGAAGAATCGACACATGGTATGGTTTTTGGTCCTTGGCGTGATTGCTGCCGTGCTAACAATTGCTCAAGGGATCAGAAACGGCATCTCCCAAAAGGAACTACTAGACCAGATTGCAAAAAACAAACCCACAATCACCGTGCAACCGGCTCCAGTTACGGTCAACAACCTTCCAGCCGCACCCGCGTTAACGCCCACCCATTCTAATGAGCAGCCGCAAATCACCTTCACTCAGCAACCGCTAAAGCCCGGACCTGCCGGATATCCAGCGGGGCAGAGTGACAAACCGGGAGTGCTGGCAATCGTCACAATGACGAATACCTTTGTGAATCCTGCATTTCAAGCTAAGTGCAGTGTTCCATGCTCGTTCCTGTCCGCTATGGCTATCGACTCTTCCACGGGTGCTGAGCCATTGCCTCAGCCAAGCGAGGACATAATCCGTGTCAGATTTACAATTCCGGGAAGGTTAGCAGCAGGGAAGCAAGTCACACTCGATATTCGCTCGAAGGATGATAAGCCAGTCTCTCTTATTTGGGTTCGTCCATATCTTCCTTAAAGCACTCGACAACCTTGTAAAGTAGCTCAAGGACGATTTCGTGCCGGGCGGTTAAGTGCAGTAGCGGTTTATTCCAATCCGTTGGTGAAGGTTGGGGCAGTTTTTCCATTTCCGACCCCTTTTTGCTCCTCAACGAGCGCGTCCGTATCCCGTCAGCAGCCAATCGCTCCTGCCGGTGCAGCGCGGCGAATCGGGCTGTACAGAACAGAATCTTCCTCGCCTTCCGCATCTTTCAACTCATAATTCACTGGAACAACCTTGCCGTCGGCTCCAATCTCCATCACGTTTGGGACGCGGCAAGAGGAAGGTTCGTTCTCGTCGGGCGGAGGCGGAATGCTCAGTCGAACCGAGTCAACGCCGCCTTCCCAGTCAACTGTTAACTGGAACAAGTCTGCGAGAGCCCTGATGAAAGTAATTCGCGAATGTGGAGTCTTTAACATATTTTTGAGGCGCTTGAAGACTCGGTGGGCAGCAAGGCAGACATTCCCCTGCAATGGCTCAATGATTTCACGATGGCGCAGTTCATCGCCCAGACCGTGCGACTCCGCATATTGTGCAACCAGCCTATCCGCCGTCGACCTCGATATCTTTTGCTGCCGCAGCCAGAGACTCCACTGGCCGTTGCGGCCAAGCCGCGAGAGCATCTGCTTTCTCCGATAGAGCAACTCCGCAAGTTCCGCATCGAACTTCAACATCTCCATTTCGTGCATGTCTTTCAAACGACGAGACTGTTCCCGATGGAACCAGCGATTGACGATTTCTCCGGCCACATACTCGTCCTCAACCGGACACAGCGGACGGTAACAGCCATCTTCACTCAAAAACATTTCGGGGGGTGCGTAGAGTTCGTACATGAAGAGACCTCCATTTAAATTGCGTGCTCAGGGCATGAACGCCCCTACAAGATTTTTTCGTAGTGAAAATTCTATCTAACTGGCGGTTTTCAAAGTCTACGGAAAGCCTTGACTCAAATTGAGTCATCAAATCCTCTCGACTTTCCATTCCGGCTGGATGGCAACACGATGCGAATTCACAGTCCTCCACTCGCGTATAAATGGGCTATCGCTAAACATTGAGCACATGTACTCCATATCAACAATAAGAAAGCCCTCGCCGACATATTTGCCACGACAGCGATTCTTAACTTCCAGCCGTGTCCCGACCGGACAACCACGCACATTCCATGGCTCAGGGATATGAATCTCCGAAGCAATGACAGCTTGACGCTCCCACAATGGTGTTTCTGGGGGATAGGGCGCGTTCTTCCATGCTGGAATGTCAAGGTCGTTAGCGCGTTTTAGACGATTGACCATTTTTTCAATTTCCGGGTCAGGCGGTTCGTTCTTGCAAAATGGGTCTTTCATTTTCAGCCTCTTTACTTTCCAGACGCTCAAGCGCCTCCATCATCGCCGCCCATGTCTGAATAGCCTCAGGCTTCTTTGACGGGATGAATCGGTTGGGGAAGCGGACAACCTCCACCTCGGTAGGTACTACGACGCCGATTACGTTTTTCGACGCTCGGTTCATACAGGTAAGCAGCGCATTGGTGACAGCCTGTTCCTCATCGGCAGGTGCCACGGCAAACAAGGCGTCATGCAGTGGAGCGCAGATGGGCACCTTTTGGTCCGCGGCGTAGGTCATCGCGAGACGCAACATTTCTGCGCCGTGCGATTGCATCGGATAGTTCTGGAGGGAATTGGTGATGCTCTTAACTCTCCCCTCCTCATTCAGGTGTGTTTCGCGTTCTTTGCGGGAAAGGAGAAGTTGCGTCCAGCCAAACTTCGTGGAGATGCGACGAGTCGCCAAAGCCTCAGAAGTCACGCCGGTTATCCACATCCAGAACCGCCTGAACAGGCGACGATGCGCTTTCAGCAGAGCCTTCGCTTCATCGACTGACATCCCCTCTTCGAGTGCAATTGTGTATGCAGTCTTTCCGTACAACACGCCCAGTGCGACGGCCTTTAAATGGTTCCTTATCGTCGCGTGTTTCTTCGCGAGCTCCGGGTCAATAGCCCAATAAGGCGAACTCTCGGGCTTCTTCGTCGCGTCTGCAGGCAGGAGACCGGCAAGAGCGCCGAAGGCAACATACGGGTCACCTTTGGACAGCATTTCCTGCATAACCTTGTCGCCTGAGAGATAGGCTGCAATCCAAATCTCCTGACTAGCCCAGTCGATTTGAATCAGAACTTCACCATCACGCGGCTTTACCAGATGCCGGAACGCAGGTGAGCCACCTTGAATCACGTATTGCGAAGAACTGGGAGAACAGCGTGAAGTGACGGTGCCGAAGTCCCAGAAGTGAACCCTACTTCTACCGTCACGACCTACGGGAAAGTTCAGACCCAGTTTTGTACTGTTGCGCATACAGAGGTAGGTGTGCAGTGACTGGAGTTCGGGATACTTGGCCATCATCGCATGTATAGTTTTCTCGTCACGCTTCGGTTGAGGCTTTGCGGCTCCACCCTTTTTCTTGGCTCCGCGAGTGTGCGGCCACTTATCCAGCCAGCCCAAACGAGAGAGGAAGTCTCTCCAGAGGGAGGGTGCAATGTCTGCTGACCCGGGCAGGAACACTGGGAAATCATCCTGCACCTGCTTCGCCAGCGCTGCACTTACTTCTGCCCAGTGTGCATTGAGATGCTGAAGCGTATCTGCGTCAACCGGAATTCCAGTGGTTCGTGCCCATGCAAATCCTCTTGCTGAAGAACCACGGAACACGGCTGAACGGAGGTCAGAAATCTCCGTCCACATCTTCTCTGCAAGAGCAGCAGTTTCACGCACGTCCATCTCACAGTAGTCGAGAATCCTCTGCTGCTCTAGGGTAGAGTACGGATGACCCCGTAGAATCAGGCCACGCATCTCCTGCTTGTATGCTTCCGATTCGAGATGAATGCCGTAGTGACTCGCGGCTGCTAAAAGACCGAACGCCTTCTGCGCCTTCATTTGCTGCACGCGGTAGTATTCGTTGTTTAAGTGGCGGTATTCGGTGAACAGGTCGAGAATCCGCTGCGGCATACCCCAGCCGAGTTGCAAAAATGTCATCAACTCGGCTTGAGACGCGTATGCGATGAAGAGAGTTGAATTGTCGAGCGGGATTGGGTATTGATGCTTCTCGCACGGTGTAAACCACTGACGGATGACTTGACCCGTCAGAGGATTCAAGTACACGGCGCAGACGGGAACCGGAAGGTCACCGTCGGCGCCGTAGAACTCAGTGTCGGCTATCCAGATGCTCTCGATGCCAGCGCCGAGTTTGTTCAGTTCGGCTTGTAGTTCGTAAGCCCAAGGCATTGTGATTACCTCAGCAACCGCTTGATGGTTGCGTTGTCCGTGCTGGCAATGACAAACGCCTCACCGAACACCTGTGCCAGAATTCCGTCGGCGCCGAACATCGGCTTATCCGGCCACTCGATTTCGGTTGTGATGGATGTGGACGTATGACCCTTGCGAACCTTACCGGCGTTGTATCGGCGCGTCCAAGTCTTCTTGGCCGTCTCTACCACTTGCAGGTCAGACACAGACCAGTTGTCGTAAGAATCACGAATAGGCCAGAGGCCGAACTCGCCATCCTGATTTGCAAACAGGAACAGATGCATGTCCTTGCAGAACTTCTGCAGGCTCGGTTGGTTCTTCACCCAACCACGCATTGTAGGTGTGAGCAAGTGGTAGCTTTTCCCGTAGCCGTCTTCACGACTGACGACCAGCAGCGGTGCAGTCAAGGAATGACGCGGGTCGGTTGACACCCTGACGAATTCTTCGTCGTTGGGTGTGCGGAGCTCGATTGTGAGGTCTTCAATCGAGCGTGTGGTGTTGTCAGTCTGTGTGAAGTTCTCCGCGGCGAAAGGGTCAACCACCGGAGCTGCAGGAGCCGGAGCAGCCGTGGCGACGGCATCAGGTGTTGGTTCAGCGAATACATCTTCATACTTATCCATAGTTATTTGTCCTCGTTCAGAATTTCAGGGTTGATGGTGATGTGATTGTTGCGGGACAATCCAAACATCTTCGCCACCCGGCTCACCGTAGAGACGGCCACATTGCAGCGGGTCGCGATTGTTTGAAAGCTGTCGGAGGGACTGCGGCGAATGACCTCCGCCAGTAGGGCATATGCTTCGTTTACTTCAGGTGTGTCAGTCATTGAGACTTTCTCCGGTGTATGGGCTTCTTGGCAGCCTCGGCTCGCCGAGGTCTGCTCAACTTTTCCGTACACCTTGATTCCGGTAGCGTCAGGATGCTTTAACTAGCGATTATTTTTGGGGTCTAGCTTACGAGGAGGGTCAGAAATGTCTGGAACGCCCTGGAGCGGGTGCGTGTTTGACCTGGTGGGGTGCCTGGTCACGGGCCTGGAGCAGATCCGCGGATGCCCCGAAGGGGCGATCGCGGGAAACGATTCGCGCGTCGAGCCGTCGTCGGCGTTTTCTGGTTTAGAAGGGCCCCAAAATGCTCGACCTGAAAAATGTCAGTTCTATTGGGAAAAGTGAAGATTTCCCATCGAATTAGGGAAATCTTCTAATCGCTTGATTTTGCGTGGAGTTAGTCAGTACACCCACTCCCCAATATATAAATACAAAAACAAAAGCAACAACAAAAGCAAAAGCATATATTTGTGTCTTCACTCTTCACGACCAACGCGCTTATGAAGGTCGTACAGCTAGCGACGGCCCGTTTATGCCACAGGCTCAATCCGCTTACGAAGACTCCTCGACCGTTGTTCCAGCTAGGCCGACGCCTTTCTGAATACAAAGACCGGCTCACATCTGTGCGGCAACCCTGCAGGGGTACCCTACTTCAGCAGTCGCTACTATAGGTCAACTCTCGTGAGAGCGACCTAAGTATGGTCGCTGGGTGCCCCGCCCGGCCTTTCCGAACGAGGGGTTGTCCATGTCTCGCCTGTCCCGGCTTATGGGGGTGAGTCTCTGGAAGGCGAGTGTGCAACCCAACCAGTCTCAGCAAAGCAACCACTGGAATCAATCCGTTCAAGCCATTTAATTCACTACATATATTGAGTGGATTGGACGCATTGCGTGTGCGCGGCGACTCGGAGAACCAACCTACGAGACTCAACAAACTATAACTCTCGGCCGCAGAAATGCCTGAAAACCGGGTATTGGGATTCAACGCACGGACTCTAGGGTTACTTACTTACTTACTGTAGAGTCCCGGGGTGAGTTTGAGGTTTCGACGCCCATACGAACATAGGTCTGGCATTTCGCTCGTCCGCTTCGTTTTGCCGTAATCCTAAAACCTAACAAGCAGTGTTTATGGATAGTAATAGTGAGTCGCTGCCGCACACCGCGTGCGAGCCAGCGCAAACAGGAAGCGGTACGCCGACCGACGAGGTAATCGGGCACGCCGCCAAGCATGGAACTTCACAGCCAAGGTGCCTGAGTGACGAAATACTTTACTCACCTAAACGCAAAGTGGGACGTCCGAGAAAACATAAAGACCACGCCGCTGCCCAACGGGCATACAGGCTGCGGAAGAAGGTAAAAGCCGCCCGAGCCTTGAGACAGGCTGGCGAGCTTAAAGTGGTACCACTCCACTTACATCAGGCGAACGAACTGGTTGCTCAGTTACACCGGCACCACAAGCCTATCCGAGTAGCCAAATTCTCCATTGGGGCGTCCAAGGAAGGCAAGTTGGTGGGAGCAGCTATTTGTATGCGACCCGCCTGTAGAGCGTTGGACGACGGGACGATATTAGAGGTATGTCGTCTGGTGAGCGACGGTACGGATAACGCTTGTAGCCTCTTATACGCGACCTGTGCCAAGATAGCCAAACTGATGGGGTACGCGAGAATCATCACCTATATTCTGGAGAGTGAGCCTGGCACTAGTCTTAAGGCGGCGGGTTGGGTGTTGGAAAAGACAGGATGTGGTGGAACTCCACAAGGTAAAAGAACGAATCGTCCAAACGGACATGAGGTAACTCCAATTACTTTCATGAAAAAGCAACGCTGGGCTAAGTTGTTGTGACCTTTCTTTCACCGGTATACCCGTCATCTGCTTCTCGGAGAACTTATAGTATCGGACGCCACTGAACCTTACCTTCAGCTTGGGCTGGTATAAACATATGGCGCGACGCCCATGACTCGCCGGCCGGCTTCGAGCCTCCTAGAACGGAATGTCATCATCGCTGGGTGGCGGCGGTGGTTGAGTCTCGCATGATTGCCCTGAATTCCGGAAGTCTTCAGAATCGTAATACTCCTGAGCGTCAACAAGAGCCTGAGCCTGGATTTCCATTCGCTCTTCCGTGGAAAGGTCAAGAGGATACGGTGCTGGTTGGAGCGCCTGCCGAAGCCCATACCTCTTACGATACCTCCTCACTCTTTTCTCCAGCGTCGTTGCGCTGTAAGTCTCCGGATCTTTGTGATTCGCTGCACACGCAGAATTTATCAACTCGATAAGAGCAGGTAGTTCTTGCTTCCCGGTCCTACATTCCATTTCACGCACCATCAAGTGAAGATACCAGTCGCGTCTTCTAGCCTTCCTTGAGCCCCTAACAATGGCCTCTTTTCGCATCTCTTCCGCGTGCTTTCGACCAGCGGCTAAGAAGCGGAGGTCTTCGTCAAAGCTGTTATGAATGCGAGCTTGTCTCGCATTATCCGACTTAATCAGTTCTGAGAGCATTTCAATCAAAGCATCGTAGCCTGGGACAATCGAATCTAGAGCGACTTTGAGGGCTTGATGACGTTCACAAGACTTCTCCATATACGTGTCTTCGCTTACTGTGTACAGGTACAAGAGGTCGATTAGCCAGCACAAGTCGTCTTTCCGCATTCTCTGCTCTAGGGTCCTCCATGCTTCGGCCGCCGCTGGATCGTCGGCAACGCTCTCTGCGAACTTCATCAGCCACGGGCTTCCCGATAGTGAACCCCCACCCCAATGGTCGCTCAGGGGGGGACATCCTTCAGAGGGCCGATAGCCTTCGCAAATTCTGCTCGAAAGTGCCTCGTCGTCCAGCCTTGTGAAGATCTTCAGTCGTGGGTTACGCATATCGCACCTGCTCCATTTGAAGAGTCAATTGCAAGGCAATCATATCGCGGTCGTCGGCGCAATTCCATTCTCTTCGCGCAAGTTGGGCCACGACATCGGGTAGTCATCCGCTACGTGATTACCATTGCTTTCCAAATACACATCCACAGTGTCCAGCATCCGCCCGGAAAGATCGTGCTGCCCAAGCAGATGACGGAGGTTCAAGATCGCGGTCTCGTCCGGTGTCGGGGCGCGGCCCAGATCGATGCCGGTGAAGCGGCGCATCGGAGCCGACTCATACAGCGCATCCTTAGCCGCCGGGTGCGACAGCGCAAACCACTGCAATAAACAATTGACCCGCCGCATGATCGAGAGTCCCACCGGCTTGCGCCCCTCTTGCCCTTGGCGTTGTGAGTTCAATCAGCGCCAGCAGTTCCGCCCACGGCATCACCCTTTCCATCTCATCGAGAAACTGCTCGCGCCGCGTCTTTTTCGCAAACCGCTGAAACTCCGCCTGCAGGACCAGACTCGTCTGAGGCACCCGGGATCTTCTCACTGCTTCACCTTCAATCTACAAGGACGCGGGTGGGAGCTCTTCAAAGGCTCCTTAACCACCGAGACTGGCTGTTTTGAGAATGGGGACACATATTCGGCATTTGTGGCCGATTTGCTGTCCGAGTCAGGAGGCCGCGAAAACGCTAAGGTGGAGCCTGCGAGCGGCCTCTTCAGTAATTGAACCGTGACCGGCTGGCCGAGGAGTTATCAGCATTCATTCTGCCGGGGACACTCAATTCTTACTTTTGGCCGATTTGCTGTCCGAGCCATAAGACTGAGAGACGGGTAACGTGGAATCTGTGAGTGGGACTCTTAAGCACTGGAAGCAATGGTGACCAACTGCCCGACGACCCATGACGATTCATTCCGCCAGACAGTTAGTTGCGACTTTTGAATGATTTGCTGTCCGAGACACCAATGTGCGTCACGGCTAGTATCGAGGCAGATAGGAGATATTGTGCGATGGCTAATCAAGATAAATACGCCGCTAAAGTCGACCAGTTATTGCATGACCACGGCGCCAGACTCGTCCGGAACAAGAAGCATAGAGTCTACGCATTTAGTAACGGGGCGCAGTATGTGGAGTCGTCCACTCCATCGGACGTTAATGTATCTCGGAATAGGCTGGCTGATTTGAAGCGATGTCTCGCATGGGACAAGCACGTTAAGTCCTCTCAGTCGCGTCTGGAGTGTGACACACCGCTGGTCGCACCGCATCGTTCTCGTGGGCAGGCACCATGGCCACAATACGAGGATGCCCCCGTTGTGATTCCCTCTCTGCGGTACCCGAAAGAAGAGGAGCTAACGCAACAAGAACAACAACACAATGTGGCTCTGCCTCCCCAGCAGCAACCCTCTACACCCAAGAGCGATGGCAATTTGGCGAACTATCTCTTTTTCAAGGCGATAAGCCAAGCGGATTTGTTTTGGGAACTTGACCCTTGCGGTCGGACCCGGGCACTGCGGACACTCTTTGAGAGGAAGCGGGTGGCAGTCGAAGTGGTGAGCACGTGCTATGTAGCGCTACCCGACGAGCTAATAGCGACTAAGTCCCCCGAACAACTCAACGACCTAGTCTACGAGACTGCCAACAGCGGGATGAGGCCGGCGCTGCTTGCCGAAGATGCGTTTATTGAGCCTGAGTTTCTTTTTCGATACAAAGGCAGGCGCCAGGTGCTGCATGGGCGATTCGGTGAGCTGATGAATTACACGCTTAACAGGCATGTGACCGCATTATTTTTGACCATTACCAACCGTAGGCGTCGTTTGTCTGACATCTCGGGGTGGCAGTTTTCGCAGACAAAACAGTGGACGTGCGCAACGTGGAGTGCAGGAGCTATTAGACAAATTCAAGAGATTCACCGGCGTCTCTTGGATGATTACCTCTCAACAGCAGCATAGCCGGCCAGCGGAGATGCTGGCGATCGCCAGAAGAAGGGGTAGCACCAATAAGGGTGAGTCTCGGCTGGAGTCCACCAGCTACCAACGAAAAGGAGAGCAGAAAATATATGGAACAGGAGAAGGCAACATTACGAACGAGGAAGTACCTCCCCGCTGGTCGGGGTAAGTACGATTGCAACCACTTGACGTCCAACACGGACCCGGAGTTCAGTCTTGGTCCAGACAACCACTTACGCACCACAGTGACGCTGGACAAGTACACGTTTGAAGTTGTGAGCGTGTCCGAGTGGAGCACTCAGAAGCGGACGGCAACCGCTACCTTTCGGTATCGTCCCCACCACGCTGGTCAACTGGCGCTGGAGTACCGGATCCGCTTCGACCGCAAGTGGCAGTGGAAGCAGTTTTACGACAACTACCTGTCTGCCTACGCTGCGGACGCTCGTCGCCAGATTCCAGCCACCCGGGATTTGGATGCGATTGTTGCTCGTCACTTCGCCGGGGACCGCAACAAGATTGAATGTATCCGCGACCTTCGGATAGCGGCACCCGGTTACAGCTTGCTTCAGGCCAAGAACTATATGGATGCCCGTTGGGACCGCCAGCCAGTGACGCCAGCCGCGCCAGCCGAGTTCACCGAAGCGGACAAGATTCATGCAAAGGGCATGGGCATCCTGCTCGAGTGGCCGACTGAGGGAGACGACCATGGCGAGTAAGCGTGAACTTCTACGACGTGCGAAGCATGAAGCTGGTCACGCCATCTTGGCGCTGACCCTTGGCACGGAATTCATGGACGTGACCATCGTGCCCTATCAGCCGACTTCCCGCATCCACATTCTCGGGGACAAGGAACCCACCGTGGGCATTGTGCGTGGGGGTCTGCGCTACGAACAGGGGTCAACGAGCTACGCCAGCAACTGGGACTGGGCTTGTCTCTTGATGGCGGGTCTCGCTGGCGAACGCATTGATCGCAAGACAAGCGGCAGGTTCACTTCCACTGACTTGTTCAGCGGTGCCTATGACGACTGGTGCAAAACCTTAGTCGAGGTCAGAAAATTCTCCACTCCCGCTGGCGTTGACATGTGGGTGAACAGGATTCTGGCGGATGCGTGGGAGCGGCTGAAACGTCACAAGGCAGCGCACAAGCGGCTGGTGAACCTTCTTCTGGAGAAGGGCACCGTCGCTTACGACGAAGTTGTTGAACTCTACGACCTGGGGTGGGCATGATATGACGACTCGATTTCAAACACGGGGAATCATCGACCCACTCAAGGCGAAGGCTAGGGGGTACGCGCAAGCCGGAGATATGGCCAACTTGTTTGCCTGTGCCCAGTTCTGTGGGGACTATCTCCCTTTTCCATTTTTCGTATGCAACTGTCGGTGGTTTTCAGACCACGGCCTTTACGAAAAAGCTTTACTCTCGGCTTGGGAAAGAACCCAAGGTACCTTCGCATTTAGCCTCCATATGTTAGGCTACCTGTCCGTCGCCGACCGCCAGAACCTGCGTAACGCCTCTTCTCCATGGCCGGAGTGGCCGCAGCCAGGCCGGTATCTTTATCGTGGCATCGCGGGGGATGATGCCCGTCCATGTGGTCTGTCATGGACACTCTCTCAGGAGATGGGAGAGTCTTTTGCAACCAAACACAATTCCTGGTTATACCCACAGCGCCTTTATCGCCGCTGGACAACCGAAGATGAGGTTTATGCCTTTCTTAACACTTATCGAAAGGAAGAGGAGTGTTTACTTATTCTTCCGGTCGATGACCCGAAGATTGAGTTAGTCCAAGAGTGGAGGAAAGACGCACTATGACTCGAGCAGAACAGTTCCTTCTCAAAATGACAAAGCACGAGAGTGGACACTGCGCTTTCGCGCTCTTGCTGGACGCCAAAGTCGATGCGGTCACCATCGCGCCACACCAGTTCGAGAACAAGAATAACCTCCCCGCATGGATGGGTACTACAGCCGGTGGTGGTCTCCTGAACCTCAACGGCTACATCCGTCCACACGAATGGGCGCAACTGAACATGGCCGGTCTTGCCGGTGAGCGTATCAACCGGCAGGAGCCGGGTGGGTTTGAGAACGGCGACATTTGTGGTAGTGCAACCAACGATTGGAAGTCAGCGATGAATGAACATCGGAAGCTTGGCATCCCTAAGGGGCCGATGGACAGGGAAATCAATCGTGTGTTGTCGTCTGCCTGGTATGCCCTGCAACGGTACCGCGAGGTACACACCGCGATTGTTGAAGGCTTGTTAGCGAAGGAGACCTTGTTGTTCAAGGAGTGCAAGGCCATCTTTAAGAAGTACGAATAACGTCAGGGGGCGATATGGCACGACCGAAGATACACGAGAACCACGCGGCACGGCAACGGGCACCCGGGGCGGGAGGCCACCCCCAATCAACTATCAGGTGACAGATATGGGACGCAAGAAGTTGTACAAGACGGAAGAGGCAAGGAGGGCTGCACACGCTGCGTCTCAGCGCCAGTATGCAGCCTACAAGGCGGTCGAGGTTGAGGAACTTCGAAAGAAGGCGAAGCAGACCGTCCAGCAGAACAACCACATCTACCGGCTGCTCCGCGACCATCGGTCGCTGCTTTACCGCCTAATAGAGATGGCAACTATCGAAGAGGTAGGCGTCCTATACAAGCGTATTGCTGCGCGGTTGCACCCGGACAACGGCGGTGACGGTAACGCCATGGCGGAACTCAACCTGCTTTGGTCGGACATCGGTGCAAGCTTCGCGGAGAAGGCGCGTGTTGTAGGACAACAGTAACCGTCATCTGATGGATAAATACCTATCAGATGACAGATTTTAAGGAGGCAGCATGAATTCGGACAAATGGACAACGCTCACGTCTTGGTTCTTCACGACAGGACAAAAATCGCCGGAGATTCCGGCTGAAGTTAAGGACGCTCTTGAGACCCTGGTTGACGAACGTCAATCCGAAGACGAAGAAGAAGAAGAAGAAAACTAATTTTCACCCGCTGTGTCGTGAATGAGCGCAGCCGAACCCGGACCCTGCTGCCAAGACAGCAGGGTGCCGACACCACGCCTTAAAGGAGGGCAACAATGACGTACCGCATGGAACCCATCGAAGATATGAAGCTTTGTGATTTCACCATCGAACTCGAAGTCGGTGGTGGAATCGGTCGCAAGCTTGCCAACGTCAGCGACCTGACGCAGGGCAAGGTAACCAAGCTGCCCAACGGCAACCTGTCCGTCAAGGGAGCGAGGACGCTCATGCTGCCTCTCGACGAAGAGCCCACCATGGCTACGGCACGCGAGACTGCTGAGGAGATTGCCATGGCGTTGCTGGAAGCGGGGAAGGCGAAGCCCCACCACACCGTCCTGTTTGTCTTCCACGACGGATTGACAGCCGCCACGGCGCACAAGGCACCAGCATGGCAGCACGGCTTCCGCTATGTGCCTGACGTTACCCTGCCGTCACCTTGGCTCAACTAGTCGCATCGTGAACAAGCGCGACCCGTGAGTGGGTTGAAATCCAAAGGAAATGAGGGCGTCCGCGCCCCAACATCAGTAAGGAGAAATGAAATGGTAAGCAAGTACGAAGTAGTTGAAATGGAAAAGAACACATGGTATGAGGATGGTTCGCCAAGCATCACCAACCGCTGGTTGTGCGACAGCGAAGACGACGCCATTCTCCAACTGCACGTGCGTAAGGTTGAGGCCGAGATCCATGGCCGTACTGACGTTCGTTTCGAGGCGCGTGAAAATGGCGAGGGAATCGCCGGGGAAGTGCCCGACGACGATGTTGTATACCAAACGCTTGCCGAGATGGGCTACACGGAAGAAGAAATTCTTTCAGTGCTTCAGTGAATGTGAGGGAATCCGCAAGTGTGGGCGTGGGATGCCGCTGTTGCGCCTGGTAATTAGACCCGGTCGGAGTCCACCGGCCACCAACCCAATTGGAGATAAGGCAATGACAATCAAGGAAACAATGACAAAGGCGGAAGAGATGGAACAGAATCTCTCGAACGACGAGGATTACGACGTCTTCGAGGATGCGACCATCCATCGCACTAAGGATGGTGACTCGGTTCTGGAGTACGAGGACGGCAGCATCCTCTCTCTTTCTGAAAGCATCACAAACTGCGATGAGGGCCGTACTTTCGCCTCGATGGCAGAGGTGCTGGAGCAGATTTCGGCAGAGGAAGAGGTTGATGCCGACAACGTAATTACGGCTGCGAGCGAAGTTGAGATTTCGGAAATGGGCTATCGTGGCAAGGTCATGACGTTGGAAGGAGTCGTTTCCGACTTAGGATGGAGCAACTGTGTTGACTTGCCCTTTGAGTTGACAAACATCACTTGCGACGGCGTGCCCTATCCAAAGTTTGGCTCCACGGACTGGAAGCAAGAAGATGGGGATGTCTGCCCAATCGCCTATACGGCCGAGCTTGCCGCAAACATCGGGAATCGCGTGTGCGTAAAGTGCGTGTTGGACACCTTCCGCGAAGAGCGGTGCTCAACGAGGGGAGTTCCTTACTTTGTCGATGCAGACTTCCTCCATTCACCGACAGTTCTGGCTGTTGTTGAAAAGTTAGAGACGGAGGTAGCCAATGGCTCACTTCAGGCTCTGTAAGCCAGGCACCATCGCTCATGTGGAAGCTTGCATCATTGAGGTGCTCCGCGCCGACGACTGTTTGACGACCACTGAGATTATGTCGCATCCCCGGCTGCTCAATTACTTTCACGGGATGCGGACACTCGACATCCGTCCATTGGGTCACCACGCAATACTCGCATGGCACCCGGCTACACGGCTCCGGAGTTCCCTCTGAGCCTTGATGATTGTCCAGGCTATACGCGGTAGCTTGAACAGATAAAAGGAGTAACTATGAAGAACAGCGTTAGCAAGAACAAACCTCAGTGTATTAGGCCAGCAAGAATGCTGCTTTTTGACTTTAATCATAAGCCGCTCATAGGTATTGACATAAAACACCCCGGAGAATCTTGCAAGGATTTAAGTATCTTTTGGCCCACAGAGAGCGAATTCATTGAGAAACTTGGCCCGTTGCCGCTCGTGGGCCTTGATAAGAAAGAAGCAAGTTGGTTGCTCCGTCGGATGAATAGCCGACTTGTCCCATTGTTTATTCATATAAATAGTCATCTTGTCCCACTGTTCAGTGAGTGGCATCAAGATAAGGTCACACTTGTTCTCCTGTTTTTCAAGGACCAAGATGACAATTGGTTAGGGTATCGTATGTACGCCATTGATTGGAGCAATCCGAGTGGGGCGTTATGTATTGACTTAACCGAGCCATAGGAAGAGCCAGCAACATAAAGACGAACACACAGTAACAGTAGTGACGTAAGTTAGGAGCCAGGAAAAAGAAAAAGAAATGAGAACGTCAATTCAAATGATGACGAGATGCGTGATGCCGACTGTGGAGAAGCTATGAACAAAAAGACTCAGAATGACCTGCTTGCCCACATGCAAGCAAAGTGTGACGCACTGCTACCGGGTACCGTCTTAGGGACGCCGGCAACTTGCCAGGTGTGCGGAACTGATTCGTGCAACGCAGTGAACCACCACTTTGGCGTGTGTCCGCGGTGCCATAAGACAGATGGCTACCTCAACGTAGGTAACGATCATTGGTTCCTGTGCCATACGCACAAAACGAAGTGGGCTGTCGGTGCCAACCTCTTTAGCTCGGCCATGGACGAGACGCCAGAACAGCAGCGTGCCGAGCAGGAGAAGATCGGCTTTGCCAGTTATGAGAAGGTGAAGCCGTACTACGGTACGGACGCGCCATGGCAGGACGATGAGGTCGGATGCCTGAGCCTCGAGGAAGTTCTCCATAGTCGCGACAGCGATGTCGAGAATGTGGAGCGCGGTGAGCATTAAATCCCATACGTGGACTACTGCCCGAAGTGCGGTTAGTTCTACGCGCTCGCCGAATCGGTCTGCGGTGGATGCGGTGCTCCGCGTAAGTAAATCTTACCAGGGGTGAATGATACGCAGTGCTTGACCATCTGCTTGCCCTAGTCAAACGGAGTTGATCACGCAAGTTGGACGGCGTAGAAGCGAGCTTCTGGTTCGATTCCGGCGCGTCCTGGCGGCAATGCTCCACCTTTACGTGGTGCCGCTATTGAAGTCAACAAACGGAGCAAAACTTGGAGGATTTATGTCGATCATTGAGGAGACTCTTCCAGCGTCATTGGAACAGGTGAAGGAATTCATTGCGAAGCAGCCAGGGGCGCAGGGATTTGAGCCGTACATCTATATCTGGCCGGACGTTGCAACCTACGGCATCCGCGTCGTCGAGGTCGGTCTCACAAAGGGCAATGGCGGCTTGGCCTTCATGGAGTCCGATCCCCACAGCGCACTTGCCTGCTTTTTCGCTGAACGTCTCGCGCTGGAGTACGAATACGGCGGAGATGACGAGGACGCGAAAAACGATATTGCTGATGCCGAGTGGAATTTGGCCCACGCGCTCTTTGGCGAGTGAAGAGATCTAGATCCGCGCATTTGGGATGTATTTCTCAGTGGGACGCCGGCAGAACAAAGTGCTCTGCAGGGGGAAATCGAGCGCAAGGGCAACGCCGATAAACCCGCCTTCAACCCTGACGACCCTGACAACCTCGATTTCTTAGATGACGACGACCTTTCTTAACCACCCGTGGGGATAAACCCACCCCAACCGTAACTGGAGAAGAGTATGCCAATAGACGGTACGCATTTATCGCAAGACCCGACCTATCACTGCATGGGTAAGGTTCAAATCAGCCTCAACGCAGACCAGCTTGAGAATGTTATTGACGGCTTGTACAGCATTGGCTGGAATGAAGCCCTCGCCAACCATCTTCGTGACCTCTACCGGAAAGAATACCCACACCACCTTGACCACCCTGAGAAGTGGGACGTGCCTCCGGTGCCGCCCTCCGAACCATTCGGGTATGACACACGGGCGGATGAGGCGCGGCGTCACCCCGATGGCATTCACGTCCGCCTGACCGATGAGGACAAGAAGGCAGTTGATGATTACGTGGCTAAGTTGGATGCTCAAATCGACGCAGCCGATGCAAGGGGCATGATGCTCGTTATCAACGCCAACGGCAAGGCGATGTTCGTGCCCAAGGAAGAAGCCTACCGCTATAACGGCAACGACGACATGGGTGTATGTGTCTTCAGTTGCCCCAACTGCCATGGAACCGACATCGTTGACGGTACGCAGCCCGGTGAGCGTCACTGCATGACCTGTGGCATCAACATCGACCTCGGCGGTATCAACCTCGACCTTGGAGAAGATACGACAACTCTGGATGACATCAATGACGACGACGACGACCTGAACGCCGACGACCTTGCCAAGATGGCCGACCCACTGGTGCCCTGCTATGACGGCGGTCAGGAATTCCTTATTCGCAAGTCAACCGCCGAGGATTGGGAACGCGGTGAGGAGTTTGAGAAGGCTGCTGAGGCTGCTGCCAATCCACAAGCAGAAGAAACCCACATCGACCCCGTTTGCGAGAAGTGCGGTCGCAAACTGGTATAAGGAGCAGACATGGCAGACTACAAGTTGAATCCGGACGGCACAGCGACCCTGACCTGAGCATTAAGCGCCCCGAGGATGAACGAGTGTCGGCATGTCTGCTTGCAATGCCCTCCACGCGTGGATCTGGGCTGGCTGGCCGGCGGGTTTCAAGTCATTTTAGGACGCGGACACCGGCCGGCGTCATGTCGCCTTACATTCGCAGCAAGCTTTCTTCGTGCTTGCCGCCACCACGTGAATGATTGGGCACTGCCGAAGCGGAGCCCGCGAGGGACCAGTTGGTCATCCGCGGGCCACACCTGGACGCCGGGCGGGTCGTCTGGGTCGTTGATGACTGAGTAACCCATCACCGGCCAGCCGTAGCTGGCAAGAGCAAAGTAGCAGTTGAATCGAGAAATAGTGGCCGCACGCCTTTGCGAGCCACGGTAGAAACCAAATGGAAAGGGAATGCTATGGGAAGCGTAAGTTTGCTCAAAGAATCAAATGCCGACGAACATGCCCAATTAGAGGCCATGGCGGATGCGCTGGTGACAATTCTGACGCCACTGTGCAAAGCAATAGTCGATGAATACCTCAGCAATCTCAATGTGTCAGTGGATCCGCGCAATGAGAGTCACCGAAAGGCTCCTTGGAGGGCAGTTCGCGCTGACTCCCTCGGTGGTGAATGATCCCGGCCTCCCATGTTCGAGAGCGGAGACTTCGATCATCACGTATGAGAAGGCGGACAGTCCACTCTCTGCACAACTGGATCGAACATCGAACTTTGCAGAAGACCGACCATGGAACACAATGCCAGTCCGCGCAGCTGGACCTGGCGCACCGGGCCGGTCTGCTTCAGCCCGCCGATCCCCTTCTCCACCAGTCATCGCCGGCTCGGGTTTATGGCGTAGCCGGGCTGGCCCGTAGTTCTGCGATCCAGGTTGCTCGAATGGTGGTCATCGTCCCTGTCAACGTGCGGCGTCATTTTCAGCTCCCGCACCGTGTCCACGAAGTCATCGCTATCACGAATGGTTTCTGGTTGCACGCTCAACGGCCCGACTTTTGAGCATTAGAAACCATGCTCCCTGGCCTGGGCTAGAGGGCTTGGGTTGCCCATATCAATTTGGTTAGTAGATCAGTGGGTATGGCGGACAGGCTAGTCTTCTACGAGTGTGTGTGTCCCGCTAGTTTTGTGATTTGGAGGTGCAATGGGGCAAGCTAAACGAAAACGCTACGGAACCGCGATGCACGAAGCAAGCCATCTGGTAGTCGGTCTGGACTGCGGGCGCAGGTTGGTACGGTGCTCGATTGTGCCAGAGGTCGCTTTCGGTGGATACGGGCTGGGTGTCGGCTCAACCGAGTGGGAGCCTATCGGCGATGGCACGGTGGATGTCAGCGAATTGGTGAAGATAACATTGGCTGGCATAGCAGCAGAGGAACGGATGTATGGGAACGCTGGGGAATGCGTGCGTTCCGATCTGGCACTCATCTACACACTGGCGTGGTTGGTGACCGTCAGTTCCGAGAAATTCACACCCCACGCCCGACTTATTCCACTGCTTACCGGCATTTATTGCGAGCACCCCGACAAGGTGCCGCCCCGTGCTAAACGGCTGGCGGATGAAATGATCTCTGCCCTGATGCCAGAAGTGCTGGATATCTTGGGGCGGCGGTGGCAAAGCGTGGAGCTAATTGCCGGACTGCTGCTGAAACAGGGGCGAATCACGCCAGAGATGATTGATGAGGTGTTGCTCTTGGAGGCGGCTGTTGAGGAGGAAGGCGGAGAACCTACTAATAGATAGAAGCGGGTCACACTTGACCGCTTGACAGTCAATCGCTCCAGAATTGGCACAACTACAAGCTGCGTTGCGCCGCCCAGACCCTTCCGGAGAGGAAGATGCTCATGGAAGAAGGCAGTGCGGTTGCCTACGCAGAGGCGACAGACAGCACCCGCGACCTTCTTCGAGTTCGGCATGAAGCCCGGACGGATACGCCCTGATGTGCTAAATAGAAGCAGAACGCCTCATACTGTACCTCCCTCGAACTACACTTCGCGGCAACTACACTACGCAAGCCGAGCAGCGGCGTGCCCCTTCCCTGAGAAAGTCATCAGTAATTATTTTCCCAAAAAACTTGTTTGAATCTAACGGGGACACTGAGCCAGCCGTTAATGGAATTGGTGACAGAATTACAATTCAGTTGTGCTTATGCAGTCTTCCGCTGTTTCCACGTGATGGGCACTACTTTGTCCGTGTCGCTCCACACCTGTTCTACCTTTTCTGCGCGTTGCTCTCCCTTGAGAGCGTCGATGTAGCAGCGTAACGATTCCGTGTCACGATGCCCCAACTGTTCGCGCAATGTTTCGAGGTCCATGCCCTGGCGCAAGCAATGTGTGGCGTAATTTGCCCTCCAGCGGTGCAACCGGAAGCGTGACGGTTCGAGCCCAGCACGCTCAGCGATGCGCTTGCACTCGCGTAACAGATGACCATTCAAATGACCTGATGCGGTGCCAAACATTAGCCCACCCTTCGCGGTCTTCTTCAGTTCGCGTAACGTGTCAGCAAGGTCGGAGTCAATGTTTACTTGCCTCTCCGCGTACCACTTCGGCACGTATTCGAATCCGTCCACGGTTCTAGCACAGACATCAATGTACGGCTTCGCAGCATCGAGCACCACGTCCTGTACACGAGTGGAGATGAGTTCAGCTTCACGCAGACCAGCACGGCGTAACGTTTGGAATGTCGCCCACTGCTTGAAGCTGGCGCACGCACCGAAGAACTTCTCCAACTCTTCCGGTGTATTGGTGACGACACGCTTCTTCTTGACGGTCTTGGGCGCGTCCTTCCATCCGACTTTCTCCTGCTTATCACCGTAGACCTTTGTGAGCACGATGCCACGGGACTTCAGGAACTGAAGCATTCGTAGGTAGTGGTTGCGGCCTGTCTCACGCGAGTGTGTTGGGCTGGATTCGATGACGTGAGCGGCGTATTTGGTGAGATGTACGGGAGTGATGTCGTGCAAGTACTTCACGTCCGTTGCGAAGCCACTGAACCGCTTGAGGGTGTTCGCCATCAGCGTGCGTGAACCCGGACGCTTGTTCTTCGCTCGAATCGCAAGGTCGATTTCTGCAAGGTAGGCGTTGATGGCCTCTTGCAGGGGTACCTTAGGCTTCTTGCTGTCTACTTTAGATTCGGGGAGTGTGCCGTGCGTCCTATGGTACTCATACTCGCTGAGCCGCTTCGCCTTGAGCTTTGCGGCCTCCAGAGCGTCGTCCCCAGCCGGTAGCCACTGGCCGTCGTTGTACATGTAGTAGGAACCTTCACGGTGTGCCTCTTCTTTGCCATCCACGACGACGATGTTGGGCTTGATTTTGCCGTTCGGGTACCACGCGGCCTTGCAGTACCTCCAGCCGCAGGATAGTTTGATGTGCTTGTATAGTGTGAATTTTGACTTCGCCATTCTGAAATCTCCCAAAGTC